>Ga0208103_1000043_pt1 | contig 91570 bp, 79 predicted proteins | sample CryBogmetaGMA75M_FD_184550 | JGI IMG/M metagenome (GOLD analysis project Ga0208103, IMG submission 184550) | Freshwater microbial communities from Crystal Bog, Wisconsin, USA - MA7.5M (SPAdes) | ecosystem: Environmental > Aquatic > Freshwater > Lake | place: Crystal Bog, Wisconsin, USA... | reverse complement strand
AATATAACCTCCTCTAAAAAGATCGCCGATTTCCTGAAGTCGCAAAAAATAAAAGGATCTGTGGATACGATTCATAATTACCTCAATATGCTGACTTCTGCCTATCTTTTTCATCAAACCAGCCGTTTTGATATCAAAGGGAAACGACTCCTCGAAATCCATGAAAAGTATTACGCAGGCGATATAGGGCTCAATCATGTACTTACCGGTTACAAATTACAGGATATATCAGGACGGCTTGAGAATATCGTTTTCCTTGAGTTACTAAGCCGAAGATATACAGTTCATGTAGGGAAACTGAAGGAATTGGAAATTGATTTCATTGCCTCGAGAAATGACGAAAAGATTTACATCCAGATTGCCTATCTTCTGCATGATCAGTCCACAATTGACCGTGAATTCGGAGCGTTGGAGAAGATCCCTGATAATTATCCGAAGATGGTGTTATCCATGGATAAGCACTTCTCTTCCAACAGGAAAGGGATACAATGGTTCAACCTGCTGATGTTTCTGACACAGCAGGATTAGATGGCAAACTTCCTACTGCCTGCTCAGTACTTCCCTTTTTGAGTCATTGATAACCTTGACAAGGCGACAGTGTTTCTTACCTGAGATGGAAAATACATCCCAACCATTTTCCTTAACCATCTGCATAGCATTCTGATTTTGCATGATGGCTCCACCCCAATGGTTGAAATCAAATATATGAGGTGTTTTAAACCAGCTTTCAATATTCATTTGAAGATTGAAGGTTTTGGTTTCTCCATCCTGAATAGAAAAAGAAGATCCCGGTAAGCTTAACGTGAAATAGTTTTGCACAAATGCATAAATGGAATCCGTATTGGTTGTGTTCCCATGGTACAACTGGCCAATCCCAAGATGGAAATTAAATGGCTGGGTGATGCCTGCAGTGTCCTTCCATTTCCCGTCTATCATCATATAATGATAGCCGCCTCCCAGGACTTCCGGCCAGGCCATGTTAACCTCCGGAGGATTCACAAACATGAAGGATTTGTTTTTTGATTCAGAAATACCAAAGATGAAGTTAATTGAATCATAAGTCCCGACAGGCACAGGATCATAAAACTGTATTGTTTTTGCAGAAGGGATGTCTTCTTCGATATAGAAAATATCTTTCCACTGATGAATAAGGGTTTTTGAGCCATCGTGCTTATAAAATGTAATGTCGGAGATAAAATATTTTACATCGGTGATCAGGTATTGATTCCCTGCTTCATTGGTATAAATCTTTAAACGACATTATTGTTCAAAATAATTAGTGATATTTAAGCGATTTAATAATAAATATTTCCTACCTTTGCACTATCATAAAAATTTCTATCTAAAACAACCTGGAAGGGTATTAAACACCGAATGTTTTATAGCCTTGCAAATACATCAACAAACATGGAAGTAAAAGAAATAAACAACAGGTACAGTGAACTGGCCGAATCGGATTGCTGCCTTTCCTGCGGTGGAGCGATAAATTATGCCGAACCTAAAGCCGGTGAGGTTTGTATGGACCTTGGAAGCGGCCGTGGAACCGATGTATTACGCATGGCCGAATCGGTGGGAGAAACAGGTTTTGTTTATGGCATTGATATCTCAGATGGGATGCTTGAAAAAGCCCGCCTGAATGCAGAAAAGTTTGGTGTGGCTAATGTTCGATTTGTCCGAAGCGAATTTGAAAAACTGGATCTTCCTGATAAAATAGCTGACCTGGTCATCTCAAATTGCACTCTCAACCATGCCGGCGACAAACAGGCTGTATGGAACGAGATCCACCGTATCCTGAAAAAAGGAGGAAGGTTTGTGATCAGTGATATTTATGCAACTAAACCGATTGCCGAAGAGTACAGAAATGACCCTGTGGCTGTAGCTGAATGTTGGGCCGGTTCTGTAACCAGGCCTGAATATATGGAGCAGCTAGAAAAAGCAGGTTTTACCTCCGTTGAAATTATAGAAGAATCGGCTCCCTATCAGAAAGGGAATGCTGAAGTTGCCAGTTTTACCATTGCAGGGAAAAAGGATGCATGCGCATGCTGTAATTGAGGTGATATGATGATGAACAAACCCTTCAGAAAGTAACTGTAGAAAACTGAAATATTAATCATTTTTAATTATAAAAACAGAAATATGAAAAGTCTGGTTAAAAAAAAGATTGAAGTTAAAACTCAGGTTAAAAAAGCAAATACCAAAAAAGTCGCACAGTGCTGTGCAAAAACATCCAAGACCATTGTGGGTTGCCATGATTAATAAATACTGAATTGATGGTTTATTCAAAACACAATATTTTTTCCAAAATAAGCGGATCAGATAACTTTTTTATAGTTAATCTGCTTAACGGCGGTGCCGACATTTTAAGCCAGGCCGAAGGCAAAATGATTCATGACTATCTGGATGGGAAAGATATTGATCAGGAGTTCCTCGGGGATCTGAAAGAAAAGGGCTACCTGGTAGATGAAAAAGAGGAAACTAAGTTGTATCGAAGCAAGTACCTCGATTTCATCGACAGCCGAGATGAGGATGAGGTGCAGCTGTTTTTTGTACCCAACTATCTTTGCAATTTTGCTTGCACTTATTGCTACCAGGATGAGTATGCCCCGGCAAAGCAGGAGCTTACAACTGAGATAATTGATGCATTCTTCAGGTACATCAGTCAAGAATTTGCAGGACGCAAAAAATACCTTACTGTTTTTGGCGGGGAGCCATTGCTGAATTCACCGAAACAAAAAGAGCTGATCGCATACCTGCTTAAACAGGCCAATCAAGCAAATCTTGAAGTCTGCATTGTAACAAATGGATATTCAATTACCGGGTATATCGACATCCTGAAAACAGCAAAAATCAGGGAAATACAGCTTACACTCGATGGCATTGGCAATGTTCATGATGCACGTCGCTTCCTGAAAGGCGGAGGAGCTACCTTTGAAAAGATCGTAAAAGGGATAGACGCCTGCCTGGAAAACCAATTGCCGGTAAACCTGAGAATGGTGATCGATAAGGAGAATATTCATGGTTTGCCTGAAATGGCGCAATTTGCAATAGATAAAGGCTGGACAAAAAATGAGCTTTTTAAAACTCAACTTGGTCGTAATTATGAGTTGCATCATTGCCAGCTAGCTTCCGAAAAACTGTTCAGCCGAATCTCGCTTTACGAAACCATATATCAGCAGGTCAAACAACATCCGCATATTCTTGAATTTTATAAGCCGGCCTATTCAGTTTCGAATTTCCTGTTTGAAAACGGCAGCCTTCCCGATCCATTGTTCGATGCATGCCCGGCATGTAAGACCGAATGGGCCTTCGATTATACCGGTCAGATCTTTTCGTGTACAGCTACTGTTGGGAAAGCAGATGAATCTCTGGGCACCTTCTACCCTGAAGTTTCACGCAAAGAGGAAATGATTGCTACCTGGGAAAACCGTGATGTCACTGCTATCTTAGAATGCTTCACCTGCAGCATGCAACTGGCATGCGGAGGAGGATGCGGATCAGTAGCCAAAAACAGGACCGGCGATATATGCTCCACCGATTGCCGCCCGGTAAAGGAACTGCTGGAACTGGGATTTGGAGCTTACTTTGAAAGTAACAATTGAATAATGGATTGTATTAAGTGTAATACTAAAAGTTGCCGTACCCCAGAAGCGTGTCATGCTCAACGATTTGATGCTGAAGAACTGATGGTGACTTATCATTTGCCTGAAAATGTGAAAATTATTCAGGCAGCTGCTCAGCTGGTTGATAATGGAAGAGCAGGAACTTTATCACGCTTGCAGGAAGTCATTGAATTCTCAAAAAGCATGAATTTTCAGAGGATCGGAATTGCTTATTGTTACGGGATGGAGATTGACGCTGCACTTATAACTACCATTTTCAGGGAGTCAGGATTTAAGGTATTTCCCGTTTCCTGTACAACCGGAGGATTTAAACAATCAGAGGTAAATCCCGGGAGTAAGATAGAGAAAGTTTCATGCAACCCATTGGCCCAGGCCACACAATTAAACAGTGAATCAGTAGACTTTACAATAACTGTGGGTCTTTGCCTGGGACATGATATTCTATTCAATAAGCATATAAAATCATACACCACAACATTAATAGTAAAAGACAGGGTTCACGATCATCATCCAATTGACGCTTTAAAAAATTAAAAGTAATGAAAGAAATTACATCATCCGAATTCGAAACAGAAGTTCTTAAAGGTGGAAAAGTTGCACTCGATTTTTATTCCACCGAATGTCCACCCTGCGAAGCCCTGGCTCCCAAGTTTGAAGGACTGGCATCGCTTTACGGCAACGATATTAAGTTTGTAAAAATGTTCAGGCAGCAAAATAAACCATTGGCTGAGAGCCTGGGTGTGAGGTCCTCCCCCACCCTGCTGTTTTTTAACAATGGGCTGCAATCCCCGGTCACACTCACAGGGGGCATTAAAAGGAGCGACATCATTAATCAGCTCGACAGCATGTTATCCGTGGAAAGAGTCAGGGAGATCAAGAAAGAGATTAAACCTGCTGTTTCTGAATTCGAGGTTCTTATTCTTGGCGCAGGTCCTGGCGGACTTACAGCAGGATTGTACCTCTGCCAGGCGAAAGTGAATACAGTATTGATTGACATCGCCCTGCCGGGCGGACAGGTTTCCACGACCCACGAAGTTTCAAACTACCCCGGCTTCATTGATCCCCAGCCTGGTTATATGCTCTCTCACAACATGTCGGAGCAGACCAAATTATGCGGAACTATTTATAAGGTGGCAGTCGATGTAACTAAGATTGACCTGGAGAAGAAAGAAGTTATAATAGATGAATTTGAAACCGTTAAGGCTAAAAAGATCATCATTGCTACCGGAACGTCTCCAAACCTTATGGGCATCCCGGGAGAGAGAGAAATGAAGGGAAAAGGGATCTCCTATTGTGCCACCTGCGATGCCAAGTACTATGTAGACAAAGAAGTAGTTGTGATAGGAGGCGGGAATTCGGCCGTAGAAGAAGCAGATTTTATAAGCCGATTTGCAAGCAAAATTACCATGGTTCACCAGTTTGACGCTTTAACTGCCAATAAGCAGGCCCAGGAGAAATTGCTCGCAAATGAAAAAGTCAAGGTGCTTTTTTCGCATGAGCCAAGGTCTTTTATACGCGATGGCGATAAAATGATCACGGAGGTTGAAGATTTAAAAAGCAAAAACGTATCCAAACTGCACAGCGATGGCGTATTCGTTTTTATCGGCATGAAGCCCAATATTGATCTTTTCAGGGATAAACTGGAACTTGATAAATGGGGATATATAAAGACAAATGAAGACATGCAAACAAGTTTGCCCGATATATATGCTGTTGGCGACGTTATCAGTAAAAAATACAGGCAAATTACTACGGCTGTGGCCGATGGAACCATTGCAGCCATTGCCATTGCAAAAGAATTGAATTAATCACATAAACCTAAGTGCTATGAGTACAAACCAATTGATCATCGAGCATGTAAGCCCTTTTAACGTACCCGTTACTGTTGAAAAGCTTATAGAAGTTGCCAAACACAAAGGATGGCAGAATCCTGCAGTACACAATCTTCAGCAATCACTTGCTAAATCAGGTAAAGATGTGTTGCCTGTTGAAGTTGTTGAGATTTGCAAACCTGATTATTCAGGTAGTATGCTTGAAAAAAACGATGAGCGGATTGTTTCGGTTTTAATGCCTTGCCGGATTTCGGTTTACGAAAAAACTGACGGTAAAACCTACGTTGCATTATTGGATATGTCGCAATTGACAGATGGGATGACACAAACAGCCACAAAAGCCGTACAGTCAGCATCTGATGAATCATTTGAGATCGTTAAATCAGTCGTAGGGCTTTTCTGAAAAGATGAAGAAAGTTCTTGTTCTTGGTGGCGGATTTGCAGGTTTGCAAACAGCTATTGAATTACAGAAAAAGGGCGGATTAGATATTACCCTTGTCTCTGATCGTGATTACTTATACTTATATCCCATTTCCATCTGGGTTCCGGTTCACATCAAGGAATTCGAAGATGTAAAGGTACCTTTGGCAAAAATCCAAAAAAAATATCCTTTTAAGCTTATATTGGATAAAGTCACCGAAATTCAAGCTACTGACAAAAAGGTAGTTTGTGAAAATCAGACACTGTCTTTTGATTATCTTGTGGTTGCTTTTGGAGCGGAGAAATTACAGCATAAAGGAATAAATCACACCCTTTCTATTTGCGGCAAGCCGGAAATGGCGATGGAAATCCGCAATAAGATTGATGCCTTAATCCAAAAAGGGAGAGGCCGTGTCGCAATCGGGTTTGGTGGAAATCCTAAGGACAAATCAGCAGTACGCGGCGGTCCGGCATTCGAGCTTATTTTCAATATTCACAATTATTTGAAATCTAAAAAACTCAGGGATAAATTTGAACTGACGTTTTTTGCACCAATGGACGAGCCGGGAGCCAGGATGGGAAAAGGCGCTCTGGCGATGATGGATAAAATGTTTACTCAATATGGCATAAATAAAAGATTTGGTAAAAAGATCGCAGAATTTGTGAACGACGGAGTGATCTTTGAAGACAATTCAAAATTAGATTCCGATTTTACGATGTTTATTTCAGCCGGGACCGGGCCTGCAGTGCTGAAAAATTCAGATCTTCCTCTTTCGGAAGCCGGGTTTATAAAAATTGACAATTCCGGTCAGGTTCAAGGATATCCTGATGTTTATGCAATTGGTGATATCGCCGCTCTTGAAGGCCCTGAATGGATTGCGAAACAAGGCCATATCGCCGAACTCATGGGACGAAACGCTGCCTATAATATTATTCAGGCAGATAAAGGAAGCAGCAAACGAAAAGGCTACCAGGAACATCTGAATATTCTTTGTGTGATGGATACCGGTAACGGAGCTGCATTTGTTTTCAGAAACGGAACAAAAGCATTTATGATTCCCATGCCTGTTGTGGGGCATTGGTTGAAGAATGGTTGGGGTATTTATTCGAAACTGTCAAAGATCGGACAGTTCCCGAGATTGCCTGGGTTATGAGGTTCCTGGTTCTTATTGCCCTATGGACAGCCTTCTGCTTCCTGCATAGTTTCATGATCACTCCTGTCTTTACTGATTTTGTGAAGAAGAATACAGGCACATCCTACGGCTATTATCGCTTGTTCTATAATATTTTCTCAACTCTTTTCCTCGTACCTGTATTAATCTATTCCTACTCCATCATCGAAAAGCCTTTTTTCTCATGGCATGGGTATTTTCTCTCAATAAGGTATTTGATGTTGCTAGGGGGTTTATGGATTTTTTACGCGGGTTCAAGGCATTACAATATGAGGACATTCGTTGGAATAAACCAGATACATGAAGGTGTAAATCATGGGTTGATCAATACCAGTGGTAAGATTGAAAAGGGAGGCATCATGGGAGTTGTAAGGCACCCGTTTTATTCCGGTTCATTTCTGCTGATCTGGGCCGGTAATCTCGATACCACACGATTGATCATAAATATTATCCTGAGCCTTTACCTGGTTGTGGGAACCGTGCTCGAAGAACAAAAACTGCTGGCAGAATTCGGAGATGTTTACAGAAATTACCAGAAGGAGGTCTCCATGCTTTTCCCATGGAAATATTTAAAGAGTCAAATCAAATCCACTTAATGAATTAGTCGACAACTCCCGCCTGTTTTGAGAAGATTAGTCGGAGGGCCGTAAGCAGAAGAAAAACACCGAAGATTTTTTTCATAATATTCTCCGGAAGTTTTAAGGCGATCATCGAGCCAAAATACCCGCCAATCATGAACGTCACAGCAATTATTACCGCATACCATATATCTACCTGTCCTGCCTTGTAATAATTATAAGCTGCAAACAATCCGATTGGCGGCAACATTACAGCTAAGCTTGTTCCCTGGGCAGTATGCTGATCCACGCCTAAGAAATACACCAAGGCCGGGATCATTATAACAGCTCCGCCAACACCAAAGATTCCACCGAAAACACCAGCCATCAGTCCAATGGCAATAAGGGTTAACACTGTTGAAATACTCATAATTCAATATTCAATTAATAAAAAAACCGGCCTGCAGGTCTAATTTGCTGAAGGTATACTGAAATAAAACGTACTGCCCTTTCCTTCCCCGCTTTCCACACGGATCGTCCCACCATGCTTTTCCACGAATTCTTTGCACAGAATCAGCCCCAGTCCGGTGCCGGGTTCTTTTTCAGTGCCCTTGCGGGTCGTATCAACATCTAACAGAAAAAGACTCGCGGATATTTCCCTGCTCATACCTATTCCTGTATCACTGATCGAAAATTCAACCCTGTTGCCGGGGATTTCAGCTGTTTTAAGGTGAACTTTTCCTCCCCTGGGAGTAAATTTTACAGCATTCGAGAGTAAATTACGTATGGTCGCTCCAAGCATATATCGATCGGCATAAACGTTGATATTTTCAGGGATATCATAGGTGATTACTATTCCCTTTTTTTCAGCTGCTTCAATTTCTGATGCTATATTCCCGGAAATTTCAGGCATCAAAGGGAATTGTATTGGTTCAAACGTAGTAATACCCCTTTTCATTCGCGACCATTCCAGCAGGTTTTCAAGCAAATTATAAAGGTTGGTGGCAGAGGTTCTCATGGTCATGGCGATCTTCTGAATCTCCTCCGGCTTCATTGAATAAAGGTCATCGACCATCATTTTTGTAAGGCCCAGGAAAGCGCTGAACGGATTGCGGAGATCGTGGGCGATGATAGAAAAGAACTTATCTTTCTCAGCATTGGTTTTCAGTAATTGCTCATTTTTAAGTTCAAGTTCCTTTTCAACCCACTTACGCCTTGTGATATCCTTAGTGCTGGTACGAAAACCAAGTGATTTTCCATTTGAATCTAAAATTGGCCGCCAGGAAATCGACGCCCAGAATTTTGAACCATCCTTACGATTGATGCGGATTTCCACATCATCGCCGCTTTTCCCCTGTAAAGCATTCCTAAATTTTTCCAGCACCAGGGGAATATCCTCTTCAGCAATCACCATTGATAAATAATCTTCCGCAGTAATAATTTCTTCAGGAGTGAACCCTGTCAATATTGTTGAATAGGAATTCATCCATACCAGTTTTCCTTCCCGATTGAACCATGCTTCCCAGCTTGCAGCGTAGTTGGCGATTGCTTTAAATTTCTCCTCACTTTCACGTAAAGCCTCCTCTGCCCGTTTACTTGCCGTGATATCTTCGATAAAGCCTTCAAAGTATTCGATTGCACCTGAGGCATCAAGCACTTTACGTCCGGTCATGTCAACCCTGATGAGACTATTATCCTTCTTCCGCCATATGACATCATCGTAATGGATCCATCCATCGGCTTTTATCAGGGCATTTATGATCCGGGGTCTCACCTGCGGGTCAGCGTAAATCTGGGTAGTCATGTCAGAAGTGGCCTTTATAATCTCCTCAGGGGAGGAATACCCCAGCATTTCGGCCAGGGCCGGGTTTGCCGTTAAAAATTGTCCATCCCCTAAGGAGTGAAAAATTCCAATCGGTGCATTCAGGAATATATCCCGGAGGTATTCGTCACGATCATGCAACGCCTTTTCGGTTTGCACACGCTCAGTGATATTGGCTGTAATCCCGTTAAGGATTGCATTTTTTTCAGCCTCATGAAGCTGCAGCTTCTGCAGCTCGGTTATGAGTTCTTGCCTGGTCTTCGACTCGAAATTCATAATATTTGTCTTAAATCCATGCTTTCAGGAAGATCGCCCGAACTTCCTATTAACAAAGTTACTGGATTATCGGTGCAATACTTGACAGGGTCGGGAAATCTGATCCCCTTATCAGAGATCAGAATGAATGTTTTTTTCGTACTGTCCGATAATCAATTTTGCCTGATCCAGATCCAGGCTTGAAACAACAACTTTGACTGACCCGGCTCCTCCGCCTGCGGTATACCAGGGAGCCAGGGTGCCTGTATTTTCATCCAGCAAAAATGTTTCAATTTCGGCATTCTCCATGAGGCTTTTAACCAGTTCGGCTTCCCAGATACTTCCTGAATAGACTTCTACCGGAAAAATTTCGTCTTTCGTTTTCATATTGCCTGAAAAGAATTTCCCTGATAATTAAACGTATTTGTTCCCATTAAATTATCCTCGGCAAGGATAGCCTTAGTCATGATGTTTATTATTATTTCGTCTGCGGATGTGGTACTCCGGTTTTATTATTGCATGCCACATTAAGGTTTTCCTATAATAATTTGATAAATGGTTCTGTTTTTATCACCTGTTCGGGTAAAATACCTCATTTCAACACCCCTCTTAATATCCCGGCTTGCAGTTGCTGTGGATAAATTTTTAAAAACATTCATGTAATCTTTCCTTGTAAATTCATGAAAGCCACACATCATGAAGTATTCAATACGTTCTGTCTCCGTTAATATCCTATTATTAAAATTCAGTAACTCCGCCAGAGCATCATCAATAATCTTCAGCATAAACTCAATAAATGAGGTTGAATCACCTAACTTATCACAGTTTGCCAGGATATTATAATAAGATTCCTGCGACTGGCTTATCAACGTCTCGAATGGGAGAAATTCAAAAACAGGATACTCTTTTAATAAAATAATGGTCTGCCAAAGCCGCCCCATTCTTCCATTTCCGTCAAGAAACGGATGGATAAATTCTGTCTCATAATGGAAAACACAGCTCTTGATCAGGGTCAGTTCATCTTTGGTCTTTAGATATTTAAACAAGGTTTGCATCAGAACAGGCAAATTCTTTGCAGGAGGAGCAAGGTGAGTAACTTTTGATCCCTGGTAAATACCCACTTGTTGGTTCCTATACCTTCCCGGATCCTTGATCAACCCATTCATCAGCAATCCGTGAGCTGATAAAAATGACTTTGATGAATAAGGGTCAAAGGTGGTTAGTGTATCGTAGACATTTATCGCATTCAGCACTTCAAGAATATCCTTCTCAGGTCCGATAACTCTTTTATTATCAATCAAAGCAGTAACCTGGTCCTGTGTAAGGGTATTACCTTCTATTTTAAGCGAATAATGGATTGTTTTGATCTTATTCTGCTTCCGCAGTTGAGGTGAAGGCCTGTTTAAATAATTGGCTTTGACCTCACCAATCTTTTCTGAAATTGAGGAAATTTGTTTCAGGATTAATGGTGTAATGCTGTAAGGAGGCCTCATTGATACTATCATTTGATACTATCAAAAATACGATTTATTTCTCCAATTTCAACATATTATTACTTGAATTATTTAAACCCATGTGTAAGGATAAAAAAGCATCAGTCCAATATTTGTTACTTCCTGATCGAAAAGGCTGTCATGGGAATATTTTAGGCCGTAACACTTAAATCAAAGCAAATCCATAGGACATGGGAATTGTAAAATTCGTTTTACCTTGAAAACCTTTTATCCTGTCGATTGAAACCTTTCCCTGTGGTTTCACTTTTTGGTAGAGCTCTTCATAATCATGAAAAAACTGGACGGTATCGAATTTCTGAATTTTCTTGACACAAAATTCGTGAACCGCTGCCCAGCTTTTAACAATTTTCTGGTCTTCATCCCCGAAAAACGCCCATTCCGAATCCGGCCAGTGATCTAAAACAAGAATATCAGGCGCCATGGTCAATGCATGTTTCAATGCAGAGAGCGGGTCCTCCATTTCATGAAGACAGAATTCGAACATCACCACATCACCTTCAACACCTGAACGATTAAAATCAGAATGAACCAGTTCGAATTTATCATCAAGACCAGATTTCACGAGGTTAACCTTAAGTTTGTCGAGGGCTTCCCTGTCATAATCGACTGCAATAACATGTTTTGAAACACGACCGTATTCAATAAGTTGTCCTCCGCCCGCGCCAACGGTGACAATGGTCTTACTGTTAAAATCATAAAATTCAAGGAGGTTCCTGATAATTATATTTATATCAGTAGCCATAAGCCGTATTTTTCAATTGAGTTGATGTAATATGTATTTCCCGAAATGGGAATTGTCATCTGCACGACTAAAGTAAGATTTTTTCAGATGTGTTTCGAAGATAGAGGGACAATCAAGCTGTTTTGATTAGTACTTTACTTTAAATTCTATTGGTAACAAGGGAATCATGATTTAATTTTATTGAATAAAGAAATAAGATATTGATCGTAATACCCTCTGATTGTTTCTTCCACCTCTCCTAATGGTTTCACCGGAACCATATCCACTACCTCAGCGTATGTGAGGCCTGAAGTAAACAGGGTTTCGCAGCTTCCATGAAGCATCTTTGAAATTACCGTCTCTGCTTCCTTTTCTTCCATACCGAATTCAATCGCAAGTTCCTTTAGTTTTTGTATCTGGAACCAGAAATAGGTATGCCCCATTGCGCTGATCATGGCATAGGCTTCGATTTTGAAGTCCTTCACTTCAGGGGAAACGCCAAACGGTTGCATCAATGAGATCAGTAACGCCTTGTTATCCTCAGCCATAGATGGAGAAAAGCAAACCGGATTGATTCCTTTGTTGATGATGGATGATGCGCTGGGGTTTACGCGGGCAATATTTGGGAATCCCCCCAAAGCCTCCGACATCTTGAGAATTGTAAATTTAGGGGCCAGTGAAACGAGGATGGAATCCGGTTTCAAAACATCCTTGATCTTTGCCAGCGTTTCCATCATGACCGGCGGGTGTACTGCAAGAAATACCACATCGGCACTGGCTGCCTTGGCGAGGTCGGTTGAAGTGATGGTGATTCCCTCAAATTTCAATTTCAACGCATTTAATACCGCTTCCTGCGGATCGAATACGATAACCTGTTTAAAGGTTTTTGAAACATTTCTGAATGCTGTGAGGAGGATCTTTGTGATCCTTCCGCCACCGATGAATCCGATTGATTGTGTTTCCATTGTTTTAGTCCTCCATTGTATTGTTTGATATTAATAGATCAGATTGAAAATATAGCCCACAATTATTATCCCGAGGGAAACTACCCCGACGAAAGTGACAATCAACCTAAGTTTGAGTACTTTTCGCAGGATGATCATTTCGGGAAGGGATAAGCCGATCACCGACATCATAAAGGCCAGAGCAGTGCCCAGGGGAACGCCCTTTTCAATTAATACACTGACGATAGGGATGATGCCTGCTGCATTCGAGTATAAGGGAACACCAATTAAGATAGACAATGGAACTGAGTACCAGGCCGATTTTCCCATAAGGTTTGCCATGAAGTTTTCGGGTACATAACCATGAGCTGCAGCGCCGACCGCAATTCCAAGAATGATGTATACCCACACTTTCCCAACAATCTCTTTCACCGCAGTATATCCGGCTTGTATTCGATCACTGAATTGAAGTTTTTCTTCATCTCCTTCAGCATGACCTGCCCTAATTTCGTAAACCCAGGGCTCGACATAGTTTTCCAGCTTGAGTTTGCCGATTACCCATCCGGCAGTGATGGCAATGACCAGCCCGGTACCAACATAGATCGCGGCTACCTTCCAGCCGAATAATCCAAAAAGCAGGATTACGGCTACCTCGTTGATCATGGGGGCTGCTATCAGAAACGAAAAGGTGACCCCTAACGGGATACCTGATTCGACAAATCCAAGGAATAATGGGATTGCAGAACATGAACAAAAGGGGGTGACAATTCCGAGCATCGATGCCATCACATTGCCGGCAAACAGAGATCTGCCTTCGAGCGCTTTCCTTGTCCTTTCGGCGGTGAAGAAACTCCGGATGATTCCAACAACGAAAATGATAAGCACTAAGAGCATTAGAACCTTAGGGACTTCAAAAATGAAAAAACGGAAAGATTCTGCGAATCGGGTTCCGCTCTGCATCCTGAATATATCGTCAATCAAGTAGTTGGTGCCTGATTGAAGATTAAAATAGATCAGTATCCAAATGCCCGGGAGGATTATTGGCAAGAGCCATTTGCTTGATTTCAGAATCATTTTTATTGTTTTGATTCATTGTTTGCAGAAAGACGAAATTATAGTTCAAAAAAAATAAGAATGTAATACGTCCCAACCAGAATAAACAAAACAGCCACCATCCTGCGAAACCACAATTCAAAAACTTTGATCCGGTTGTAAATTTTTCCTACATTTCCCATAGCATAAGCAAGAAGCCAGGCAAAAATAATCACAGGCAGACCTGTGGCGATAGCGAAAATGAAAGGCAGAAATAACCCGCTGGCGCTGGTGATCGTCATTGGAATGAGGATGGCGAAATAGAGCACACCGCTGTAAGGGCAAAATGCCATGGCAAAGATCATCCCCAGCAAGAGTGTCCCCCGGTAACTTCGTTTGCTGTGTTCGCCTATTTTCTCAGTCAGGCCTGAAAAACCCGGCATTTTTACTTTGATGAAATCAAGCATAAAAAGACCAATGATGATCAGCAAGGGCCCCAGCAGCTTCTCTCCCCAGCCCTGGAAGAGCATAGAGACATGCATTTTACTGGCCCCAAAAAACAGAATTACCCCTAAACCGGTATATGAAATCGCCCGGCCAAGGGTGTAAATAAGTCCTTTGATAAAAACCCTGCGGCGGTTCTCAATATCACGGCTGATAAACCCAATAGCCGAAATATTGGTCGCCAGGGGGCATGGACTTATAGCCGTCATCAAACCCAAAATAAAGGCTGTTAAAGCCGAATACTGAGAATTCTCAAGAATCGCTTGCAGATATTGCATATCAGCAGATTATTTCATCATTCCATCCACTGCTTTCCTGATCTCAGCAGTCAATTTATCCGGGCTGTTGTTGGCGTACAAAAATCCTTTTTCCGTCAGGTCAATTTTTTTATCCCCGCAAATCACCAGCAAGGTTTGTCCATCAACTTTATACCTGGCGCCCAAAGCTTCTCCGGCTTTCTCATCGAGATTGACACTTTGGAAAGAGATCTCGCCCTTTTTGACTTTTTCCGGATATAAAGTTTCAACCGCTTTCTTGGAAACATTTTCCAGATTCTGACAAGTTGAACACCTGCGGGTAAAATGGAAATAATAGACCTCAATTTTAGTCGTCGGGAGCGGATTACCGGCAAACAAAACGGGAACCACGATTATCATCAGGAAAAAAAGCATACTCTTTTTCATAAACAAGGATTTATTTTGTTAATATTTGTTTGATTTCATCGGATGACGGAACACGACCTTTAACTACCACTTTCTCATCCACAACCAGGGCAGGAGTTGACATCACCCCATATTTAATGATCTCCATGATGTCTTCCACCTTCGAAATAGTCGCATTGATGCCATTTTTCTCAACCACCTCCCGGGTGATTTTATCAAGTGTTTTGCATTTTGAACAACCGGGACCTAAAATTTTAATATCCATAAACTATCTGTTAACTTTAAATATAATTTCACAACTCTATCGTTCATAAAATATGCCAAACAGACCCCTGGCCTCTTCCCAATTCTTCTTGTTAATACAGTATTTAATATACGGTGGATTAATTTCGCCCTGGATCAGGCCTGCCTTCTTCAACTCTTTAAGATGTTCCGAAAGAGTCGATCGTGCAATAGGCAATTCTTCTGCCATGTCGCCGCTATAGCAGCATTTATCAATGTTATCGGCCAGAAAGTCAAGAATGAAAATCCTTACCGGATGTGCCATTGCTTTTGCATACCGGGCCATTTTCTCCTGAGATTCAGTATAATATTTCTTTTCCGTAATCATTATATTTAGTGTTTCGTAGAATAACGAAACAAAAGTACATTTTATTTTTAATACACTAATCTTTTTAACATTATTAATTAAATCGCTTTATTATCACTAATTGAATTTATTTTCTTACTTTTGCTGCTTAATTTTATGATGTATGTGGATTACGATAATAGTACTTGCAGCACTGGTGGTTCTTTTCGGACTGTTTGTTATTAATGCCAGGCAGAAAATGAAAAGCCTGAAGGATGTCAAAGACAGTGAAAAAATTAAGATACTTACTGACCAGAATTTTCAGAATAAGATAAAAACCGGTACTTTTCTCGTAGATTTCTGGGCTGCCTGGTGCATGCCATGCAAAATGATGGTTCCGGTTCTGAATGAAGTTGCCGAGGAGGCTGGCGAGAAAGTCACCATTGCAAAGCTTAATGTAGACGAACAAAAAGCTACGGCCGCCAGGTTCAGCGTCCGCAGCATACCAACGATGATACTGTTCAGGAACGGGAAAGAAGTCAAACGGATTGTCGGGGTTAAAACGAAGGACTATTTGTTAAAGGAGCTCGATCGCAGTACAATTGCATAAACAATGAAAAAAGCATATTTCATCTTATCCGTATTGATGGTATTCGGTGGATTCAGCGCCGGATTTGCCCAGGGTAAAACTGTGGTTTCAACACCAAAGATTGAAGTTTACTACTTCCATCCCACCGAGCGCTGCCCGATAGACCAGTCGATCGAACAAAACCTGAACAAATTGATGCAGAACAGCTTTGCGAAAGAAATAAAAGATGGAAAGATAAAATTCCAGGTCATTAATACCGATGACAAATCCCAGGCTAAAACCGTGGCAAGGTTCGATATCAACGTCCAGGCTCTTTACCTGCTTACCCACAAAGAGGGTAAGGAGATAAAAAACGACTTTACGCGTTTTGCCTTTGACTACGGCCAGAGCAATCCCGACCGCTTCAGAGCAAGCCTTAAAGTGGAAATCGAAAACGCATTGAAGTAAATAATTCAGCCCTGCCGTTCAGATTTTCCTACCATAAACCGGGTAAAAAACCATGCAGCAAGAATGAATACCGGCCAGGCCAAAAGCCAAAGGACTTGTTGTATCATGGGTTAGGTTAATTAATAAACATGTGACTCGGACTGCAGTTCCTCTGTGCTTATCTTCTTTTTATCGATGGCTCTCCATACATACCAGATATAGGCCAGAACAAAAGGTACAAGGAGTGACACATAGCTCATAGCCGTAAGGGTGTAATGGCTTGATGAGCTGTTTTCAATTGTAAGGGAGCTTTGAAGATCCCAGTTTGACGGATAAAACGCAGTATGGTTAAAACCAGCGAGCAATAATAACGCCCAAACTGTGAGCACTGTGCCTGTCCCGCTCAGCCATATTCCCTTCGTATGGCATTTTTCAAAGCAGGCAACTGATCGTATAATTCCTAATAACACCCCGGCAACACCGAGAATAAAAAGTATTGCAACGACAGGCAGGGCGATCAGGTTGTGCAGGTATTTATAAGGTTCCATGCTTACAATACCTGTTTTGGGATCTACTGCATAACCGCTTGAAAGAAGGAGCCATCCGGCGAAAGCAAGAAAAAAGACAAGAAAAGGAATAGCATTATAAAGGAGCTGTTTTTTCAGCCTTTCCATGATTGCTGCATGATCTAAACGGTTCATAAAGTATAGGATTGCAAGCACCCTTGAAAGGAAAAGAACAGCGAGCCCCAGCGAAAGGTTCACCGGGCTAAGCGCAGCTTCGAGTCCGTGTGCAGGTCCTTTCCATTCGGAAATAACCGGCATGTTGCCTGATGTAAGATCTAAAAGATTCATTTTATTCACAGAAAAAGCAGAGCCTGTAAAAAAGGTTGCCACTGCAGTTCCCAGGAGTAAGGTCCCAAGAAGTCCATTAAATATGAGGAATATTTCAAAGGTCTTCTGGCCCAGGAAATTCCCTGGTTTTTTACGGTATTCGTATGAAACAGCCTGTATGACGAAAGCTATGAGAATAGCCATCCAGACCCAGTAAGCTCCTCCGAAACTTGTTGAATAAAACAAAGGGAAAGATGCAAAAAAAGCACCACCGAAAGTGACGAGAGTTGTAAATGTCAACTCCCATTTTCGACCCAGGAGATTGACCAGCAGGGTTCGCTCCTCTTCCGATTTTCCAAGAGTAAAAATTAATGTTTGTCCTCCCTGGACAAACATCAGGAAAACCAATAATGCTCCCAGAAGGGAAACTATAAGCCACCAGTATTGTTGCAGGCTTAACAGGGATAATGATTCAAACATGGTATCTTCGATTTGTTATGACATAAAAAAATTAAGCGGTAAAACCTTTTCCGATCTGCTTTACAATAATGCCGATCTCGGCAATCAGCAAGGCCGTGAAGAAAACAGCAAACAGCCAGAAGGTCAGCTGAACCGATGAGGCTTTCAGCTGGGATACGGCGGCGATGGTTGGCAGGATATCCTGGATAACCCAGGGCTGACGCCCAACTTCAGCAACAATCCAGCCCAGCATCGAAGCGATATAGGCAAGCGGGATAGTCCAGAGAGCCGTGTAGAGGATAACCTTTTTATTGTCTATCCTGTTTTTCACAGTAAGGATTAAAACGACCAGGATCAGGGCAAAAAAGTGCAAGCCCAGGAATACCATGATACGGAATGAATAAAAACTCATCGGGATGTTAGGAATGAGCTCATGGACATCGCGGTTTGCATAATACCCGTAACCGAAATTGTTATAATTCCTTTCAAAAGTAACCAGCATTATATTGGCCAGACTGTCATTCCCGGCCAGTTTTGCATTTTTATAGGCAGCCAGGGCATTGATGGCGATTTCCCCTTTTGCAATCCGTTCATTATATGAAGGAACGCCATGATCCGCATTTCCGTGGACCAGGTCATAGATGCCCGGCACATAGGCATTAGGGTTAAGGAATGCCATGTACGAAAGAACATCGGGGATCTCAATAAGGTAGCTGAAATTCATTTTTTTATGGCCTGGTGCATTGGGATCCTGCTTCAGGATTCCGAAAGCGGCAAGAGGGGCATTTTGCTGGCCCATATAAAGATTTTCCATGGCTGCGAATTTCATGGGCTGGTGATGGGCTACGGCACGGGCCGATCCGTCACCAGTAAACAAGATGAATATGGAAGCCAGTAAACCAAAACTGGCAGCCACAACAATGCTTCGTTTCGCATACAGGACATCTCGTTTTTTTAAAAGGTACCATGAACTTACACCGATAACGAAGAGAGCAGCCAGCACATAACCGGAAGAAACAGTATGCAGGAATTTATTGACAGCTACGGGTGAAAAAAGAATTTTCCAGAAATCAACCATCTCATTCCGGGCCGTATCGGGGTTGAATTTCATTCCCACCGGCAGCTGCATCCAGCCATTGGCCACCAATATCCATAAAGCGGAAAGGTTACTGCCGATAGCTACCAGCCAGGTAGCCAGCAGGTGGAATTTCTTTCCCACCTTGTTCCATCCGAAAAACATGACCGCAATAAATGTCGTTTCGAGGAAGAATGCCATGATGCCTTCGATGGCAAGGGGCGCTCCGAATATATCGCCGACAAACCAGGAATAGTTCGACCAGTTTGTGCCAAACTCAAATTCAAGGATAAGACCGGTTGCAATGCCGATCGCAAAATTGATCCCGAAAATGGTCATCCAGAATTTCGTCAGCCGCTTCCATTCTTCATTCCCTGTTTTAACGTAAATCGTCTCCATGAAGGCAATAATGAATGACAACCCTAAAGTTAAAGGGACGAAAAGCCAGTGGTAGCAAGCAGTCAACGCGAACTGTGCCCTTGACCAGTCTACAAGTGAAAAGTCAATATGAGTCATAAATTATTTTTTGATTTGTTATAATTGAAGAACCCTGACTTTAGCGCCCGGGAATGTGGTCGCAAGGATTCAATGTGCTAATATAATAAAATATCCATCATTGATATCGACGGTCTGAAATATAATATAAGTGCTTAACATTGCAATCCTGATCCCTCTTGATGCCCATAAAAAAATAAATCGCTTAATTATCACTAATTAATTTTATCTTTGCATCAGTATTAACAATAAAACCGAGAAATCATGAAAAAGAACATGGGAACTATTGATATTACAATCAGGATCCTGATTGCTGTCCTGGTAGCAGTATTGTTTTTTACGAAAGTCATTACAGGTGTGCTGGGTATCGTCCTGCTGATCTTTGCCGGGATTTTCATACTAACGAGCCTTATCGGGTTCTGCCCCTTATATATCCCCTTTAAGATCAACACGAAGAAAAAAGAATAAAATGTCAACCCAGAAAACCAGCGTAGAGTGGCTTTCGGAAATGACTTTTAAAGCAAAAGTCAATGGGCATGAGATTATTCTGGATGCTGATGCAGAGGTGGGCGGGAAGGATCTTGGTCCCCGCCCCAAACCCCTTATTCTCGTGGCTCTTGCCGGTTGCACCGGGATGGATGTGATCGCTATCCTAAAGAAAATGAAGGTTAATCCCGATTATTTCAATGTGGATGTCAAAGGTGAGGTTACAGAGGAACATCCGAAGCAATTTTCAAGCATGCACATTGTTTATGAATTCAGGGGAAAAGACCTTCCTTTGGACAAACTTCAGAAGGCCATCGACCTTTCACAGGAGAAATATTGCGGTGTATCGGCCATGCTGAAAAAAGCCATGCCTATAACATCCGAGATCAGAATACTGGACTAATCCTGCATCCACGCGAAGCGCGATCATCCTGCATCCGGCATCAGCGCGAAGCTCCTGCATCCTGCATCTGCGTCCTTAAGGCCTGGTTTGTTGCTGACCTGTGATAAATAAGCCTCAGCAGGGAAGGAAAAACGAACAACAGCAGAGGCATGGCCACAATAAATCCGCCGATCACGGCGATGGCCAGTGGTTGTTGCATCTGGGCCCCGACCCCTATCCCCAGGGCCAGGGGGGTTAAGGCAAGTATGGCTCCTATTGCGGTCATCAGTTTTGGCCTGATACGCATCGAAATCGCATAGCGTATCGAGGCATCAACATCCCCTGAAGTGGATTTCATGGTCACCATGAACTGGTTTACGGTGAAAATGGCATTTTCGGCAATGATTCCCACGATCATGATGATACCGGTATAGCTGCCAACGTTCAGCTGTATGCCTGTAATATACAACGCCCACACGCAGCCTGCAGTTCCAAGTACCGAGATGAATATTACAAGCAGGGGTATCCTCAGGTCCCTGAAGAGGAAAAGCAGGATGGTGAATACAAGCACAATCGCGGCGAGCAGTATCATAAGGAGTTCATTGAATGAGGATTGCTGCTGGGCATAAGTCCCGCCATATACTATATAATAACCCGGGGGCATGATCAGGTCATTGGCCAGGCTGGTTTTGATTTCATTCATAGCGCTGCCCAAGTCCCGGTTTTCGAGCCGGGCGGTTATCACTATATTCGATTTCAGGTCTTCCCTCGTGACATCGGGAAAGCCCTTTGAAAGTTCGGCCCTGGCAAAATATTTAAGCGGGCGGAATGAGCCGTCGGGAGAGAAGATCGGCTGCTCCAGTATCTTATCAAGGTAATTTTCCCTGAAATCCGTAAACCTCAGCAGTATCCTCAGCATCTGTTCACCACTCTGCACTTCCCCGACTTTCACTCCCTCGTTATTGGCCTGCAACTGGGTCTGGAGGTCTGAGGCATTAAGGTGAAACTGGGCCAGCCTGGCTTCATCAGGAATAATGCTGATGGACGGGCCTTCCACGATGATGCCGTCCTTCAGGTCGGCTATGCCTTTAACCTTCTGAAGCAGGCTCTGGGCTTTTATAGCCAGGGTTTCAAGCTGAGCTCTGTCGTCACCGAAGATCTTTATTTCTATTGGCTCAGGACGGCCGATAAGGTCGCCCAACAGGTCGGCGATCCTCTGGCCGAACTCTATCGTAAGGGCAGGTTCCTGGGCTGAAACCCTTTGCCTTAATTCTGAAATTACATCTTCAGTTGACCGGTTTATCGCTGGTTTTAGCTGGATCAGGTAATCGCCTTCATTCGGGGGTATCACCCCGCTGGCCATGCTGATGCTGGAACTCATATTGGTCCCCAGGCGGCGCATATAGGTTGCCACGTCCTTATGATGCAGCACAACGGTATCCACCCTTCGCATCATCGCATCGGAGGCATCGAGTGCAGTTCCGGGAGGCGTGAGATAGTCAAATACTATGGTCCCCTCATCCAGTATCGGGAGAAAACCTGTATTCAGTCTCGGGATCAGGAATACCGCGCTGGCGGCGAGGATCACGATAAAGCCCAGTGCGAAAGCCGGCTTATCGAAAAACCAAAGAAGCCAGGCTAAAGAATGCTTACCGGTATACTGGCCCTGCTCCCCGGCCGGGGATTTTCTGCGGTGTTTGTAACCTAAAGCCAGGTGAAGGGCCGGCAATCCCAGCCATGTCGTGATAAAGCTGCATACCAGGGTGATCTCCATCGTAGCAGTAAGTTCCCTGAAAAAACTTCCGGCCACCCCGCTCATCATCACAAACGGGAAGAATATAACGATGGTGCTCAGGGATGAGCCGACCATAGCGGGGAACAACATCTTTATGGTTTCACTCACCACAGAATGCAGGTCTTTTTCGGGGTTCTCTTCATGAACCCTGTGGATCTGCTCGATCACAACAATGGCATCATCGATGATAAGCCCTATAGAGGCTGCGATGGCGCCCAGCGACATGATGTTAAGGGTGATGCCGGCAAGGTAGAGAACGGTTAAGGTCAGTGCAAGCGTTACCGGGATGATGATTATTACATTGAGGCTGGCCCTGAATGACCTCAGGAATAAAACCACCACGAGCAGGGCCAGAATGAGTCCTTCGTAAATGGCCCGCAGCACGCTGTCGATCGAATCGGTTACAAACACACTCTGGTTGTAGTATGTTTTAAGCACCATTCCCTGCGGAAGCTGTTTCTGGATCTCCCTGGCCTTTTCCTGGACTTTTTCTACAAAATCGAGAAGATTGCTCCCTTTTTGCTTCACGACATCGAGGATCACTGCTTCACGGCCGTTGGCATTGATGCGGATGAATTCCTGCTGTTCCCGGAATTCGACCATGGCAACGTCGCCCAGCCTGATGATCCTGTTGCCGTCGTTCCGAATAACCAGGTTTTTCAGCTCATCCAGGGTGTTGATCCGGCTGTCGGTGACCGAAAGATACAGTCGGCGGTAATCGGAAAGAAGCCCGTTCGACTCGATGAAATTGGTCCTGCCCAATACATCGATAAGGTTCTGGGGGGTCAGGCCGAACTGCACCATTTTCATGGGATCGGGTTTGATCACGAACTCCTTCGTCTTCCCGCCTCTTACAAATACATTGGATATCCCCTGGACTTCAGAGAAACGCGGTTTGGCAAAGAACATCGCCACATTTTTCATTTCAACCTGCCCGTATTTTTCGCTTTCAAGGGTGTACCCGATCACGGGGTATATATTCTGGCTCATAGCCTCGATCACAAGATTCGCGGTGGACGGCAGGGTGTTCTTGATCTCGTTTATCCTGGCCTCAAGCTGCATCCTTGCAACATTGATATCGGTATTCCATTCAAAAAAGGCCTCGATTGTACAGCTTCCCCGGTTCGTTGAACTGCGCACGGATGCAATCCCGTTCACCCTTTTAATTGCAATCTCGAGCGGACGGGTTACGGTGATCAGCATCTTATCGATAGGCTGCTCGCCGTTATCGGCAATGATCCTTATCTTCGGGAAAACCACATCGGGGAACAGCAGGGTTTCCATCTGCCGGTATGCAAACCCGCCAAGGATAAGCAGTACGAGCAGGACAAATATTGTCGGCTTCGTGTATCTCCGGTAATAATCCTGGTTTAACATCTTAATGGGCAAGGCTTACTTGATTATCCTGATTATGGCGGTATCCCCGATTCCATAATTGCCGCTGGTAAGGAAACGATCTGCAGCAGTAAAGGCGGGGGAAACAACTTCGATGCTGTCGGTGCCTGTTATGCCTGTTTTAACGGGAACTTTCACCGCCATCGTGTCATTGACCAGCTTCATCACCCAAAAACTCTTCATCACCTCATCACTGAGGACGGAAGACTTCGGAAGTATGAGGACATGATTTTTCAATGACCTGACAATTTTCACTTTTGCCATAAGGTTTTCGGGCAACGGCATTGTTTTCCGGGGTTCAAGGATAACCCGTATTGTCTGTGAGGAGCCTGTCATTGCAGGTAATACGGCATGAATCGTGGCGCTCAGCTTTTCATTGTCGGGCAGAAGAAGCACGCATTCATTGCCCAGCCTGATGTAATCTTTAAGTTCATAGGGAAGCTCCAGGATGAAAACCAGGCTCTGTGGCAGGACCAGTGTACAAAGCGGTTCGCCTTCCTGCATAAAGTCTCCTTTCGGGTGATTGATAATCGTGACAAGCCCTTCTATTGATGCCCTTACCTGGATAAGCCCGGTAATGCCCAGGGCATGCACGCTGTCCTGGTACAATACGGTTGCTTCCCTGGTCCTGAGTTCAAACAAGAGCTCGTTCTTTATTGCACGGTCCCCTGCCGATACAAAACATTTTTCCACGTAACCTGTGATTGGCGACTTGATGACTGCTTTCTCAAGAAAGGAGGAAGTTGCAGGAAATTCTGCATACTCGGTCATGGTGCCGGTCCTCACAGCGGTAACGGTCACCGGGACCACCGCCCTTACCGCTTTTTCTTCCGACCCCTGGTTGTTCCTGCATGAATTCAGGAGAACAAGGCCCAGCAAGCCCGGCAGGAACAGCATTATCGTCCTTTGTTTCATTGTTTCCAGAAGTTAATTTCGTTCAGAATGTATTGTGCCCTGATCTGGTACTGCACCCCTTCGTGCAAAGCCTCGATCAGGTTCTTTAAGGCCAGGATATAATCTGTAATGGTCAGTGTTCCGCTGTTAAGTTCGGCCCTTTCCTGTGCCACCAGCATTTTCACCACCTCAACCTGCCTGTCATTGTCAACAGCAAGTAAGCGGACATTGTCAAGCTCTTCTTTTAGCTGTTTAAGCTGTGCATTATACTGTGCCCTGAAAAAATCCCGGTAATTCTTTCTTGTCTCCTCCTGTATCCTGATCTTGCTGTAATTGTATTTCCTCTGGTTACCATCATATACCGGCAGGCTAAGGCTCATGCCGAAACTGATCCCGAAATTCTGGTAAAGGTAGACCGGTTCATTATTGATCAGACCCCCGTCGGAAAACCAGTTCACGGTTGGTTTATATTTACGGTCGATGAGCAGTTTCTCGGTCTGGATTTTTAAACTGTCGATTACAAACTTCCTGAAGAAAAGTGAATTTTCGGGTGATTTTTTCAGTATTTCTTCAATCGTAGGCAGTCCCAGCCTGACATGGGCAGTGTCGGTTAAACCGCAGATCACATTAAGGTTCGAAAATTCTTTCCTGTACTGAAGGTCAAGATTCTTTATATTCCTTTCAAGCTGTATGATCTCGACCTTTACCGAAAGATAATCGGTTTGCCTGTAAGTGCCTTTTTGCACCCACATCTTTAAAACCATTTCTTCCTCTTTGAGCGTCGAAAGTATCTCCTGCTGAAATCGCGATTCCTGCAAGGCTGAGTATGCAGAAAGATATTGTGCCGTTATTGCTTTTTTCAGTTCATTGATGCTCAGATCCCGGGAATTCTTCAGGCTGCGGTTTTCCAGCCCGACCTTCTGATAATTTACCTCCCTCGTTTTTTTATTGAATATCTGCTGATTGACATTCAGAGTACCGCTGAGCTCCTGCCCGTTTGTGATCACATCACTGTATCCCCATCCGTCGACCACCGGTGCATACATCATCATGGCGTTAAAACTGACCTGGGGGAGATAAGAAGCCCTCGTGATCAGGCTGTCGTATTGGTTTGAACGGATCTGGTTCGACAGGTCTTTTAACACAGGATTGTTAGCCACACCCTGGTTGATATAATAATCAAGATCATGAACCTGGCTGTATAAAATAAGATTAAGCAGCAACAGGTATAAAAATAAAGTTGATCTTTTAGTAACTGCAGACACCTCGGCTGTAATAAGATTTCAAACCTACGGTAAAAACCTCAAATACACAACAGGCTCATATAAAATGTATAAAGTCTTTAGGTAAAATGTCAAATGAATGCCGCGAATGGAAAGAGGATCGGGAATTATTTTTACTTTTGCTTTTCTATGATCGGAATACCGGGTTTCAGTAAAAAAAATAAGGAAGGCGAAGAAATGAGCTTCTGGGAGCACCTTGACGTGCTCAGGGGAACTATCTGGCGTTCGGTACTCGTGGCATTCCTTTTTTCGCTCCTGGCATTTGCCTTTAAAGACATCCTGTTCGACACCATCCTCCTGGCGCCGAAATCAAAGGATTTTATCACTTACCGTTTCCTTTGCAAGCTGGGAAGCATGATCTCAATGCCCTCTCTTTGCATTGACCCGTCGAATTTCGAACTGATCAACATCAGCCTTGCAGGGCAGTTCCTTGCCCATATGAACATTTCCCTTATAGCCGGACTGATCCTTGCCCTGCCTTATATATTATGGGAATTATGGAGGTTTATCAAACCCGGCCTCACTGAAAAGGAGAGAAATGCATCGAGGGGGGCAGTTTTCGTTGTATTCCTGTTGTTCGTGACCGGGGTGCTGTTCTCATATTTTCTTGTCGCCCCTCTGATGATTAATTTTCTTGGCGGATACACTGTCAGCGCCACAGTGAAAAACCAGATTGCCCTCACTTCCTATGTCAGCAATATCACACTTCTCACCTTACTGATGGGTCTTGTTTTTGAACTTCCGGTTCTGATATTGCTGCTCACAAAAATCGGTATCCTTACACCGGCCATTCTTAAAAAATACCGGAAACATACCCTTGTCATCATCCTTATCGCTGCCGGAGTGATCACTCCCAGTCCCGACGTCTTCAGCCAGATGATCGTTGCCATCCCTCTTTACGGCCTTTTCGAACTGAGCGTTGTTCTCTCTTCCCGAATGTACCGCAGGAAAATGCAGCCGGCCGGCTAACTGTAACCTGCCCGCAGGAATAACGTCTAAGCTTTCATAAAAACAAACTTAAAATGGAACCTAAACGTTTATACCGTAGCCTCATTGACCGCAAAATCGCGGGCGTCGCCGGAGGCCTTGCTGAATACTTCGACACGGATCCTTTGCTGCTCCGTCTTGCTTTCGTCATCCTTGCCTTCGCAGGTGGCGGAGGTGTGCTGATCTACTTTGTACTTTGGGTTGTTACTCCTGAAAAACCTGTCACATACGAACAGTTCAACACCCAGTCATCTCCTTCTTCCTCTCCAAACCAGGAACCTTCAGCTTCGGCTGATCCAGTGAAACCTAAGGATCCTTTCTCTTCACAGGATCCTTTTAAGGCGCCTGAACCTCCCAACTCAAATGCAAAATCAAAAGGAAGCCTTATTGGCGGACTGGTACTGATAACCCTTGGTGCTCTTTTCCTGGCCAACCAGCTCATTCCGAATATTGATTTTGGCGATCTCTGGCCTGTCATCCTTGTCGTCATAGGTGGCGGACTTCTTTTTAATGCCTTTACCGGAAAAAAATAGTATTCACGATTAATATCAACTTATATGAAATTCAGACATGTTTTCTGGCCTGTTATCCTGATCGCTCTCGGCCTCCTGATACTGCTGAGCAACCTGGGATTAATTAACTCCGGATGGCACATCATCTGGAACCTCTGGCCCCTGATCCTCGTATTTTGGGGAATTGCTGTCCTTCCAGTCAAGGATCTTTACAAGATAATTGCCGTGATCATTGTCCTTGCTTTCACTGTGACTTTTTTCAACCGGCTTACCGAACGCTCCCCATGGTGGGGCCTTCATAACGGATGGCAGCACCACTATGACTGGAGCGACGATGATAATAACGGCCCCGGAAATTACTCGGAACAGGATCTCAGCGTACCTCCCGATTCCCTTACAAAACGTGGTATTCTTGACCTTGACGCCGCAGCCGGTTCATTTACCATTGAAGGCCTCACCTCCGATTTTTTAAGCTTTAAGAAAACCGGCGATATTGGTAACTATTCACTCACCTCGAATGACACACTGGGTGTAAAAACCATAAACCTCTCTCTCGAGAAAGACCATGTAAGAAGTTCAGTGCACAGCAATAAGGTTGATATCAAACTAAATGAAAAACCTGCATGGAAAATGATTTTCGACATAGGAGCGGCCGAAATGAACCTCGACCTCACGAATTATATCATTGATACCGTTTCAGTCGATGCAGGCGCATCATCCATTAAGATGAGACTGGGAGATAAAAGTCCCCGTACGTTTGTTTCCCTGAATGCAGGAGCATCATCCATCAAAGTTGAAGTTCCCGAAGGTTCAGGCTGCCAGATCAACTCAGAGTCTTTCCTGATCAGCAGAAATTTCAAAGGATTTGAGAAAAAAGCTGACCGGATGTATCAGACATCAAACTTCAACAGCAGTAAGAAGAAGGTCTATATAACCATTGAAACCGCTGTCTCCAGTATTGATGTAAGCCGCTACTGATCAAGGAAAGCCCTGACGGCTTGCAGGAATTCCCCGGGTGAATCCGCGTGAACCCAATGTCCGGCCTCCGGAATGGTCTTCACCAGGAGCCCGGGGAATTTATTTTTCAGCTCACCCAGGTCCTCATCACGGATATAATCAGAACGGCCGCCGCGAATGAAAAGAACAGGCCCCGTATATTGTCCGGGAATATCAACGCCTTCTAACATATTTAAAAGATTATCATTTATCGCGGGCAGGTTAAGCCTCCAGTCAAGTGCATGCTTGTTGCGCCAGTAAACGTTCTTCAATAAAAACTGCCTTAAACGCACGCTGTGAACTGTTGTTTCAAGCTGACGATCCACATCAGACCGCGCCCTGGCCTTTGACAAATCAACGTTCAGCATGGCATTGATCAGCATCTGATGTTCCATATCCGCAGGGGTTTTCCGCAGTCCGATATCAACAATGATCAGTTTTTTAATTTTCTCCGGATGATGCAATGCAAAGTGCATGGCTGTTTTTCCTCCCAGTGAATGGCCCATAAGCACGATTTCACCGAGCGAGTATTCTTCGGTCAACTCAAGTAAATCATCCTCCAGTGCACTAAAATTCAAAACATCACTATGCGGCGACTGCCCGTGATTGCGAAGGTCGGGAACGTAAACAGTATACTGTTCGCCAAGTTCACGTGCAATGCTTACCCAATTGTCAGAAATACCAAACAGTCCGTGAAGAATGACCATCGGTGGACCGTTTCCTGATTGCCTGCAGAACAGCTTCATTCAGAGGAAGTTTATTAACAAAATAATGTTAACAAAATTTATGATAAATACCAAAATTAAATAAAAATCAAGGCTAATTGCGATGTATTTTTGTACGCGAAAAAAGAAAATAAAAATGTTAATACTTTCTTTATATAATAATCTGAGATTTCAACGTTACTTCATCCGTTATAATTAACAAGAACATCTATAAATTAATACTAATTGAACATTCAAAAAACAGCAATGGAAAAATCACCCAACGAGAAGCTGGCCATTCCTCGTCCTGAACTCCCCGAAGACGAAGAGCCTCCAAGTAAAACATCCTTCATAGACGAAGCCTCTCTCCTAGACGAATACCTCAAGTCCCGCACAGATCGCGATAAATCATTAACCTCTGAACGTTCTCTTGCCTTTTTACAGGAATTCTTTCCTGAAGCGACGCTTAAGGATTGGAATAACTGGCATTGGCAGATCAAGAACAGCGCCCGCTCAATTCAGCAACTTTCAAAGTTCATCACTCTGTCCGATAATGAAGTTAAACCTGATGGCAACAACCACTCGTTGCCCCTGAGGATAACTCCTTATTATATCAGCCTGCTTGACAGGACAAACCCGGATGATCCCTTACGCAAAAGCGTAGTTCCTGTATTCGATGAATTTATCGTACATCCGGGAGAAAATGCCGATCCTCTGTCAGAAGAGCATGACAGCCCTGTAGAAAATATCGTTCACCGTTATCCTGACCGGGTGTTGTTCCTTGTCACAGGTTTCTGTTCTACCTATTGCAGGTACTGCACACGTACGCGAATGGTAGCAACGGATAAATGCCATGTTGGAGTAAAGGCCTGGGAAGCCGGCCTGGACTATATACAGAATCATCAGGAGATCCGCGATGTGCTTATCTCAGGTGGTGACCCGTTGACCATGCCTGACCTGCATCTCGAATATCTTCTTTCACGTTTGCGCAGCATCCCTCATGTGGAGATCATCCGCATTGGCACGAAAGTACCGGTGGTTATGCCGCAGCGTATCACCCGCCCGCTGGTGAACATGCTGAAGAAATACCATCCTTTATTCCTCAGCATACACTTTACACATGGAGCTGAGCTGACCCCCGAAGTGAAAGAAGCTTGCGAAAAGCTCGCCAATGCAGGGATCCCGCTTGGAAGCCAGACTGTCCTTCTGAAAGGCATCAATGATGATATTAAGGTGATGACAAACCTGATGCATTCATTACTGCGTGCAAGGGTTAAACCTTATTACATCTACCAATGCGACCCGGTTCTGGGCTCAGGCCATTTCAGGACAACTATTAAGAAAGGCCTTGCGATCATGGAAGGCCTCAGGGGCCATACCAGTGGGTATGCCGTTCCGACTTATGTTGTGGATGCACCTGGCGGTGGCGGGAAGATACCTCTGCTGCCCGATTATTTCCTGGGCCGGGGTGAAGACGGCTATGCCAAACTCAGGAATTTCGAGAATAAGGAATACCAATATCCCGATTTCTCCTGACCTATGACAGTCGGCCTTACGTATGACCTGCGGTCAGATTATCTGAAGGAAGGTTTTTCTGAAGAAGAAACAGCAGAATTTGACAAAGAAGAAACCGTAGCAGCCATCGAAATTGCTTTGCAGGATCTCGGGCATTCGACCGATCGTATCGGTCATGTACGCCAGCTTGTGAACAGGCTTGCAAAAGGGGATCGCTGGGAGATGGTATTCAATATCTGTGAAGGCATGTATGGGGTAGGGCGCGAAGCCCAGGTCCCCGCCCTGCTTGATGCCTATAACATCCCCTATACGTTTTCCGATACCCTTATCCTTGCCCTCACTCTTCATAAGGGCCTTACAAAAAACGTGGTCAGGGATTGTGGTGTTCCAACACCTGATTTTACTGTCGTTTCCAGTAAGAGAGACATAGCTTCCGTAAGTCTCCCTTACCCTCTCTTCATCAAACCGGTTGCCGAAGGCACAGGCAAAGGGATCAATGCAAAAAGCAAGGTTGACAACCCGGCTGAACTTGAGAAGGTCTGCCTCGAGCTCCTGCCAAGCTATTCCCAGGGACTAATCATCGAAACCTACCTTCCCGGCAGGGAATTTACAGTTGCGATTGTCGGCACCGGCGAAGATGCACGCAGCCTTGGAACAATGGAAGTAATATTTACAGAACAGGCTGAAGCACACGGCTATTCATACCTGAACAAGGAATTCTATGAAAACCGTATTACTTACCGCATCGTCGATGAACCCATTGCCAGGGCCTGCGAAGATGTCGCCCTTTCGGCATGGAAGGTGCTTAGTTGCAGGGATGGGGGAAGAGTCGACCTCCGCCTCGATCAGAATGGGGTTCCCGGGTTCATGGAGGTTAATCCGCTGGCCGGACTGAATCCGGTACATTCGGATCTCCCAATTATTTGCAGACTCCAGGGAATCGGGTATAAGCAATTGATCCAAATGATCATGGTATCGGCACAAAAACGGATGAAAATTTAGCCCTATAACTCCCTGCATGAAAGAAACCGCTTTAATCCTTTATAACAGGCTTTCGGAGAAACCTACAGAAGATGAACTTGATGTTCTCGAGCAGGTCGAAATAGTTAAGACAGCCCTCGAAGAACTGAATTTCACTGTCCTGACCGATCAGGTGGACCTGAACCTCCAGAAGACACTCGATACTATCAGGAAAATAAAACCCTGTTTTATATTCAACCTGGTTGAAACCATTCTTAACAGAGGAGAATTTGTTTATTTTCCGGCGGCAGTTTACAATTATCTTGAAATACCATTTACCGGATCGCCCCTGGTCCCCCTGTTCTTTGCCGCGAATAAGCTAAGAGCAAAGATCGAGATGAAAAGGCTTGGCATTCCTACCCCTCCATGGATGGATCTCAACGAACCCGGGAAATTTGACAGTGAAAAAAAATATATCCTTAAACCAATCTGGGAGGAGGGTTCGCTGGGGCTTGATGAGGAAAACGTATTCAGTGGCAATGACAAAAAATTCATAAAGTCTTTAAGCCAAAAGAACGCAGATTACTATTTCATTGAGGAATTTATTGAAGGCAGGGAATTTAACATTTCAATTATCGGGGGGAAGAAGGGACCGGAAGTCCTGCCGTTTGCAGAGATGAATTTTTTGAATTTCCCTGAAGGTAAGCCAAAGATTATGGGATATACCGCGAAATGGAAGGAAGATTCTTTTGAATACCTGAACACCCAGAGAACATTTGAAGTTGAAAATCTTAATAAATCCTTACAGCTCAAGATGAAACAGATCTGTAAAAAAACCTGGAATAAGCTGGGCCTGAAAGGATATGTGCGTCTCGACTTCAGGATCGACCACAACTCAAATCCTTATGTCATTGATATCAATGCGAATCCCTGTCTTTCGGGTTCCGGCGGGTTCATGGCTGCTTCCCAGATGGCAGGTATGGATCAAACCGAAGTTATCAGGCGCATCGTAGAAAATGCTTTAGGCCATCCATTGACTGATCGAATGAAATAATTCCCTGAAGCAGAGAACAGTTTATTTATTGAAGTAGCATTCAGATAGCCCGATATGGAAAAACTTAAACTTACTTACCGCCACAACGTACTGCCCGGAGATGTTTCGGCAGTGAGAGAAATGGCCGAATCAACAGGATTCTTCTATGATTTCGAAATCCCTGTCGCGGTCGAACTTGTTGAGGAAGCCCTGATAGACGGGGAACACAGCGGGTACAAATTCCTGTTTGCCGAAGTTGACGGCAAACCCGTTTCATATACATGTTACGGCCATATTAGTGGCACTGAAGCCGGTTATGATCTGTTCTGGATCATTACCCATAATGATTACCGCGGACAAGGAATAGGCAAAATTATTCTCGAAGAAACACACCGGATCATCAGGGAACTTGGCGGGAAATATGTGATAGCTGAAACCTCAGGTCTTGAGAAGTATACTCCGACGCGTAAATTTTACCTGAACTTCGGCTATAAGCTCGAAGCAGAGATCAGCGATTATTACAAGGACAACGATGCGAAGATGGTCTATATCTACAGATTTTAAAGTAGATATTACAGGCGCTGAGAAAAAGCAAAAAGCGAGAAGTGAAATGCGAAATTATTTGTACAATGTACCATGTACATCCTTTACGCGTATTGTCTTTTGAAATTGGCGAGCATCTCCTGCGTAAGTTTTTCCTTCTTTCTTATATTGTCAAACTTATGAAGCAGGTCTTCGACTGTAAGCAATTCCTTATCTTTAGAAGGAATATCGGAGATGATCCGGCCCCTGTGCATCATAATTATTCGTGTTCCCATTTCGAGAGCCTGTTTCATCGCATGGGTGACCATGAGCGAAGTGAGCCCGTAAGAAGACACGAATTTTCCTGTGAGTTTAATAACCTGCGCAGCCGACTTGGGGTCAAGGGCTGCAGTATGCTCATCGAGTAAAAGTATCCTGGGTTTTACCAAAACAGCCATGAGCAGGGTGACAGCCTGCCTTTGTCCGCCCGACAGGGTCCCCGCCGTATTGGTTATCCTGTCTTCGAGGTTCATCTCGAGATCGGCCAGTCTTTGCCTGAATTCTTTAAGCAGGGTCTTGCTTAGGCTGAATTTCGGGTAGCGGTTTTTCCCGCGAAACCACGCCATTAAAAGATTTTCGGCAATAGTCATATTGGGGGCCGTGCTGAGGTATGGATTCTGGAATACCCTGGAAAGAATAAAGGCCCGGCGGTATGCCGGCCAGCGTGTCACATCTTTACCGTCAAGAATAACCTTTCCTTCATCAGGCACAATATCACCTGCGATGAGGTTCAGCAGTGTAGATTTGCCTGAGCCGTTTGTGCCGATCACCGTCACAAACTCGCTTTCACCTATCGTCAGGCTGACATTGTTAAGTGCAAGCACTTCGTCAACTGAACCACGGTTGAAACGGACCGTTATGTCTTTTAGCTCGATCAATATTTTTCAAGTTTAATTACTGCTTTCTGAAGTACCGAATCAGGGATCAGGATTTGAAATTTCCTGGCCAAAGCAAGATTAATGGCAAGGGTTTTAGGAACATAAATCTGGATCGGTATATCAACAGGGCTTGCGCCATCCATGACACCCAGAAGTATTCCTGCAGCTTTCTTCCCCACATCATAATAACTGGCTCCGAGGCTCACCATCGTGCCTGAATAAATATCATCAGAGCAATTACTGAAAAATGGTATTCTTACGTCCTGCATGATGCGGCTCAATACAGGCAGAGCCTGGGATACAGCCACATCGCCCGACATAAAAAAGATATCTATTCCTGAAGATATGAGTGATTTTACAGCCTCATTGACCTCACCCGTGCTTGTGATCGTTTTTTCGATGAGAACGAAACCTTCCTTTGCACAAGCTTCCCTCGCCCATTTGGTACATATTTCCGAGTTGATCTCCGAGATGGTCCAAATCATTCCGACTTTCCTGGCTTTTGGCAGGAGAGTCCTCATCAGGTGTATCGTGGCTGCAACCGGCTGTGGCGTTGCAAGGCCTGTCAGATTGGCCTGGTGATCGTCCAGAGACCTGGCAACCCCTGATTTTATAGGGTCCGTAACAGCACAGAACACATGTGGCACTTTTTTATTATGAGCAGCAAGAGTCTGCATCGCGAGGGTGGATGTGGTTACTATGTAATCGAAATCCTTTGAAATAATATCTTTCGCAATGGATTGTGCGGTACCGTAGTCACCCAAAGCATCGTAGAAGGTTATATCAAGTTTTCTTCCCCTGGCATATTTCTCGCGGATAAGCACGTCCCTAATACCCTTCACTGTACGGTTAAGCAACGTATTATTTGTATACTGGAATATCGCAATCCTTGCCACCCTACCCTGGGTCTGCCCGACTGGCAGCCTGAATGCTTTTTTGGAATACTTGTTTTTATACATTGTCGCTTCGGCTGCTTTGACCAGGGTATCGGGGATGGTCATCCCGAACTGCACTGCCTGGTCGCGGTTAATGCCCAGGAGGCAACGGGCATAGTGTTCATAAGGGATCTCCGAAGGCAATTCTCCCCGGATGATCCTGTCGGCAAGCCGCGCAGCCTGCACCCCGCTTGTATAGAATTCATAGCCGTAGACCAGGAAAGCCCCCCTTTCTAGGCAATCGGCATCATTTGCGAAAATGGGAATCCTGCCTGCCCTTGAGATCTTCAGAACCGACTCAAAAGCATCGAAAACCGTAAGGTCGGTGATCAGGTAAAATGCCTGTATCCCTTTGGAAGCGAGGGATTGAGCAGCCTGCTGAACTTCAGAGGTACCGCTCACGCTCATCTCAACAAGGGTGATCCCCGGGAATTCTTTTACCGCTTTTTTCAGGTCGCCGAGGTTAACACGAGTATTGGGGTAGCCCGGGTTATATATCGTCCCTATCCTGACCGGCCCCGGGAAGAATTTCGTGAGGATCCTGAGAAGTTTAGCAACGGGCGCCTGCCCATATACCCCGGTAACATTGGCCGGATGATCAATAGGTGTTTTTCCTGCTCCAAGAATAAAAGGGCTGGCCACTGTGGCAAACACCACGGGTTTATTCTTCACTTTATTGACCACTGCCTGGGTGGAAGCCGAAGAAAATGCAACAAAAATATCGGTCTTGTCGGCAATAAGTTTGTCAACCATGGATTTGTTCGCAGGGATATCTCCTTCGGCATTCAGCTCGGAGATCAGGCAGTTGCGGCCGCTGACATAACCAAGCTCTTTCATCTCATTCATGAAACCATCACGGGTCTTTGTAAGAACGCTGCTATGGTTGGCCATGATGATTCCGATCCTGACCTTTTTCTCATTTGCCGTGGGAGGTTTGCCTGAACCGGCAATCAGGTAAATTATCCATCCGAAGATTGCAAGGATAAGGATCAATACAATCAGCTTCCTGTTTTTCCTGACCCAGGCCCTCAACCTGGTTTCCTGGCCTGACCTGGATTTCACCGATTTTGAAATCACAAGTGTAAGCAGGACGAACAGGGCAGTCAATATCTTAAGGTCGTTAGGATCAAACCCCGACTTCAAAGCAAGGGCCACAGCGAGGCGAAAGATTACAGCCCCGAGGATCACTCCGAGGACTGCCAGCCAAACCTTACGGGTTCTGAAAAGCGCCTGCCCGATGATAACCGCAGCAAGGCTGTAGATAATGGACCCTATCCCCATGCCTATATCGGCGAAGCCCTGGTACTGGGCGATCAGGATACCCGAAAGGCCAACCATCCCGTTTGCAAGGGTAATTCCCAGTATCTTCATCCTGTCGGTACTGACACCCTGTGCTGAGATCATCGTAGGGTTGTTCCCCGTAGCAAGCATGGTCAGCCCAAGGTCAGATTTAAGAAAGGCCGAAAGCAGCAGCCATACTGCGATTATCACCGCGAGGAGCAAAATGCCGGTCCAGAGTTCCTGGTGAAGCCCCGGGTTGATCCCTGCGGCAACTGTCTCGAAGGTCGGGTGGTTCATAAGCGGGATGTTCGATTTGCCCATCACATGGAGGTTCACCGAATACAATCCCGTCATCACCAGGATACCTGCAAGCAGCCCGTCAATTTTGAACCTGGTGTGGATAAAGCCCGTTATAAAGCCTGCGCAGGCCCCGGCCAGGAAAGATACGGGAAGGACGAGGAAAGGGTTCCATCCGTCGACTATCAGTATGGCCCCGGTGGCGGCACCCAGAGTAAAACTCCCGTCGATGGTGATATCAGCTATGTTGAAATACCTGTAGGTGATAAAAGTCCCTAAAGCCATAAAGGCATAAAGGAAACCAAGATTCATCGCACCTATCCAGAGATCCATATTAAAAAGTTATTACGCCTGCGAGTCCATTGACAAATCTGCTTTCTTCAAGCAGATGAACCACCCTGAGAGGTTCTGAACCCTGCACTATTCGCTGAAGTTCAGCATGCACATCCATACCTGTTTTGCCTAACAGTCCTTTTGAAAAAACCACCCCATGCATATGCAGTTCTTCCTCGCTCCCGCTGCAAGAGTATATACCCACCGCCACGATGGTTTTATGAATATCGGTATCCTCAACGGGGAAATCAAACCAGGATGGAAAATTGGATTCATGCAGGATATCGGGTGGGTCGGGCGAATTCTCCTGCCATGGTATTTTTTTAAGATTCAAACCATAAATTCCCGCACTTTTCCCAACCATAACAAGTCCAAAAAAATTGTTCCCGCTGATCTTTGCAGAGGTCCTGGCTAAACTCAGCAGGCTGACAGGGGTGGCTGAGCTAAAACGGAGGCAAAGCCTGAAATCCCCCGAGAAACTGAACCCGTGAAGAAAATGTACTGGGCCAGGATAGGTCTTTGAATACCAGGCATAATCCACAGCCGGCATTTCCATGGCCGGGTAACCGAAGAAGTGATGATCAACCAGCATCGATTCCCCAAAAAGACTGTTGTAATCCATAAGGGACTCACCTATCGATGCCAGTCCAAGACCAAACTGCAGCTCTGTCTGGGAGATCGTGACAATATCCCTTATTGTATAATTGCCTGAACGAAGTTTTGCTGAATTTCCAATGCCGGAATAATGCCCGTTTGGCACATCCCTGAACTCCCATTGAAATACTCCGTCATCCGAAATAAAATGTTCTTCCCTACCAGCCGGGGAGACTGCGAGAGGCTCAGCATCACCCAGTTCTTCCAATTTCGAAATGATCCTGAAAAGATTATTCAGACCGCTGACCCTGAACACATCCATCGCTGATTCCTGCATTGATAACAGGATGATCTCACCACCCACGGGCCTCAGTTTTTTTTGTGCCTGTAAAAAAACCCTTAAGCCTGCGCTGCTGATGTACGAAACAGCCGAAAAATCGACCACCAGCTTATGGTTTCCGTCTTCGGAAAGTTGTTCGAATGTTTTATTCAGGGTGGATGAAGTCAGACCATCGATCCGGCCCTCTATTTCAATAATCAGATAAGCACCATATGTTTTTTCCCTCGTGAGGATCATCTTCCGGAATATCTGATGGCCATCATCGTTATATCGTCGCTCGGAGGTATCCCTGTGGCAAAGGCGGCCACCTCAGACAAAACTGTTTTGACAATCTGTGTATGATCTGAGCGGAGATTCGCGTTAAGCAAAGCCTCAAGCCTTTCGTCACCGTATAATTCGCCATTGCGGTTAAAGGCTTCGGTCACACCGTCGGTATACAGGTAAAGAATATCACCCGGGGCCATCGTCATTTTCAATGAACGGTAATTGAAGTGTTCAATACCCCCCAACACAGTCCCCTTGGTCAGCTCAACACTTTTAATCCCTGCCGGGGTAATGAGATACGGCGGATTATGCCCTGCATTGACAAACTCCAGTTCCCCGTTTGCCGTATTCAGTATTCCGTAAAACACAGTGACGAACATGGATGCAACGCTTTCATTGCAAAGAAGGTTATTCACATAATTCATGCATTCATCTGCAGGTATGCCTTTGATGCCGGTAGCCCGGATGATGGTACGGCTCACGGCCATAAATATAGCTGCAGGAACTCCCTTTCCCGACACATCTCCTATCACGAAACCTATCCTGTCGTTGTCGATCATGAAGAAATCATAAAAATCCCCTCCCACTTCCTTCGCAGCATTCATCGCAGCATAAATGTCAAAATCCTTCCTGTCGGGGAAAGGGGGAAAATTCTTCGGAAGGATGGCCTGCTGGATCTCACGGGCGGTCAGAAGGTCATGCTGTATTGAAATCAGCTGGTCATGTTCTTCAAGGCCTCTCCTGACCTGCAGGATCTCATCCATCGTTTTATTGATAGTAATTTCGAGGTCCTCAAAATTGATGGGTTTCGTAAGGAAATCGAAAGCCCCGCGGTTCATGGCAGTGCGGATATTATCCATATCCCCGTATGCAGAAACGACTACTGTCTTAAGCCCCGGGTTTTTCAGTTCCTTCAGCTTCATCAGAAGGGTGAGTCCGTCCATCTCGGGCATATTAATATCGGAAAGTATAATCCCTATTTCAGGATATTCGATCAGCTTGCTGAGAGCCTCAAGCCCGTTATGCGCAAAAACAAAATCGTAAACGCTATCCCTGATCTGCCTTCTGAATTTCTGTTTGACAAGGGGTTCGAGATCAACCTCATCGTCAACAACCATGATCTTGACATTTTTAAACGTATCTTCATTCATAATACTTCCATTTCTTAAGGTTACTGTTTATTTAATGATTTCGGAAGAGTGATAATAAATTCGGCATATTCACCTTCTTTTGAATCAACTTTAATCTGCCCCTGATGTTCCTGGACGATAATATTGAAACTGATCGACAAACCAAGCCCTGTGCCTGAACCGGCAGGTTTCGTAGTATAAAAGGGATTAAAGATTTTCTCAAGGACTGCTTTGGGCATTCCATTTCCATTGTCGCGTATCCTGATCTCAACATGATCGCCCAGGTCTTTTGTGGAAACTCTCAGGACCGGAAAATATGCATCCCTTAATTCCTTCTTTTTCTGGTTTGTTGAATAAAATGAATTATTGATCATGTTCAGGAACACCCTGCTGAGATCCTGCGGTATCACATCGACCTGTTTCAGGTTCTCATCATAATCATTTTCAATTTTAATATTAAAGGATGGGTCGGTCGCGCGCATGCCATGGTAAGCCAGGTTTACATACTCGGCAAGCAAGGTATTGATGTCGGTGGGTACACGTTCTCCCGATTTGCCGCGGGAGTGGAGCAGCATTCCCCTGATAATGCTATCCGCCCTCTTACCATGATCATGGATCTTTTTTACATTATCTTCTATATCCTTTAAAACACCTATCAGGTAACCGGCATCTTTCTCCCCGAGACCGGAAAGAAGTTTATCTTTTTCAGCGAGGGCTTCCTGTAAAAGTTCAATGGAAAGCTCCGAGAAATTATTGATGAAGTTAAGGGGGTTTTTGATCTCGTGGGATATGCCAGCCGTAAGCTGGCCCAGTGATGCCATCTTTTCCGACTGAACCAGCTGATCCCGGGCGTCCTGTAAATGGGCGAGGGCAGCATCAAGTTCTTCATTCTTCATTTTGAGTTCTGATGTAAGCTGTCGGAATGATCCGTTGAGGGAACGGGATATCAGCAGGATAACAATCAAAATTATGACAAGGCCGATGGCCGATATGATGAAAAGGATGTGATGCAAATTATTGGCATCAGCCATGATTTCATATGCCGGGAAAATAAGCAGCATAATGGCAGCTATGAACAGAAAGATGAAAAGTTTCATTTTAACGGCAAGGCGCATACAATTTGTTGAAATTTGCTTTATTTACATGTAAAATTAACTTATTTTCGTTATCCGAATGAAGAATTCGATCATGCAAGCCCTGTTTTTCGACAATGAACTTTTGACCAGGAAGATCCCTGTTCCGGAACCTGCTGAAGGTGAGGTATTGATAAAGATCCTTTATTCTGCGATATGCAGTACGGATCTCGAAATCATCAAAGGATATATGGGTTTCAGGGGAGTGCTTGGGCATGAATTTACAGGGAAAGTATTAGCGCCGGGCCAAGCGTTGGATCAAAAAACCGTTGTGGGTGAAATAAACTGTTCCTGCGGGCATTGCTACCTTTGCCTTAGCGGCAGGCAATCACATTGTACAAACCGTACAGTTATCGGCATAGCCGGGCGACAGGGGGTTTTTGCCGATTTCATTTCACTTCCTGCAGGAAATCTCCATATTGTCCCTGATTCGGTAGCAGCTGATATTGCAGTATTCACCGAACCCCTGGCTGCAGCAATTGAAATTTTTGAGCAGCTCCATATGAAGCCTTCGAAGACAGTGTTTATTTTCGGAGCAGGAAAACTCGGGTTGCTTGTTTCGATGGTTGCGAGGCTTCAGGGTTTTGATTATACAACCATTGATACTGTAAAAGAGAAAACTGATTTTGCATTAGGGCTGGGCATTAATTCAAAGTCTTTAAAGGATGTTCAACCCGAGGACAAAGCCGAGGTTTGCATCGACTGTACCGGGAGCGCCGATGGCATTGCAGTTGCATTGGCCCATCTTTGGCCAAAGGGGACCCTGGTATTGAAAACAACGGTTGCCGATACTGCGAAACAGGACCTTAACAATATCGTTATCAATGAATTTACAGTACTTGGTTCAAGGTGTGGATTGTTTCAACCTGCACTTAATCTTCTTGAAAGGAAGCTTATCGACCCTTCACCCATGATCTCGGGCAGGTATGAGTTTAAAGATATTCTTAAGGCATTCGAATCTGCAAAAAATCCGAAGAACCATAAAATTATCATAAGGCATTCCAATTGAATGTTTTTTTTAACAAGACTTTGACATTAAGAAAAATCCTGTAAATTCGCTAATCCATTCAGAAACTTATAACGATATGAAAGCATTCAGAACAATTTTCACGAGCCTTTTCCTGGCGCTTAGCGCAATTTTAGCGATGACTTCCTGCAACAACACGGCCAACCAGGATAAACAGGCCAACCAGTCAGCAGCAGATACCATTAAGAAAGATGTTAACCTTTCGCCTGAAAACAGGAATCTGCTATACCAGTTCCCCACCCCGTTTGAAGTTACGATGATGCTCCAGAGGGCAAAGGCAGGATTTATTTTTAACATCACCAATTCTCCGGCCAATGTGACGAAGTATTCCACCGAAAAGGCAAAAGCCCTGAACCTTGGTGTTTACAGTGCCGACCTTGCCTATTCATCAACATATAATTATGTTGATGAAACCAATAAATTCATAGCATGTACAGGAAAGCTTGCGAACGATCTCGGTATTGCAGGTGTTTATGACCCGGGTATTGTCGAGAGAGTTAAAAAATTCAACAACAATAAAGACTCCCTGGTGAACATGGTCACAAAGATCTTTAATGGCACCAATGATTTCCTGAGTAAAAACAACCGTAACCAGATCGCAGTGCTTGTTGCTGCAGGTACGTTTGTAGAAGCCCTGTATCTCACTGCTTCACTGAATCAGGTTGCAGCAGACAACAAGGCTATCTCGACCGTTATTTTCAAACAGAAGGAAAACCTTGATAAGCTGATCACTATCCTCACTGCATATAACATGGACTCCGAACTTAAACCGGTTGGTGATGAAGTAAGCAAGCTTAAAGCAATTTATACAAATTACGGACTGGAAGCTGACAAGAAGCTGCCCCAGGGAAAAGCTGCAGAGATAGGCGATCTTACACAAAGTGTCAGGGATTCCTTTATCAAATGACCGAACCAATTCTGATGGCCCTGGTCCAGCTGTTTGCCACTGTCGCGGCAACAGCAAGGAAGCAGGCTTCTGAAAATTCCAGGCTCATTCTCGGATCTTTCCTTCGTGAACAATTAAACAGCGAGGAACTTGAAGAGTACCTGAAACTTTTTGATGAACTTCTTTTCTTTCACCAGCCACTGGAAGAACCAACTGAGGCTGCTCCAATAGATATTTCGCAGAAAATCTCGGTCATCTGTCAAAAAATCTATAAAGACCTCCCCTATCTTGACCGACTCATCGTATTTATCAAGTTCATCGAGTTTCTTGAAGAGATATGCCGTAACGAGTACGGCCGGGGCCTGAAAGAGACAGGGCATATGCTCAGGTATACAAGCCTGCTTAAATCGTCATTCAACATACCCGATTCTGAATACAACAATGCCCTCAACTTTGCACTGGACCTCTTTCACGAAGATATCCGGAACCAGGATCTGCTGATCATCGACGGGCAATCAGGAACCCCCGGGGGGAAGAAACTTTTCAGGGAGCATATGGACGGGCGTATCGTGGTGTTGTATTTCCCAAGCATAAGACGCTTTTTTGCCCGTTATCTCGGGAATGACCCGCTTTACCTGAATGGCCATAATATTCAACCCTGCAGGTCTTTTTTCCTCGCTAACGGAGCTATCCTGAAAAATCTCAAGATAATACCCGTTTATTATTCCGACATCGCATCCAGGTTCCTGCATGGTGATGAAACCATCGATATTGAATTTACAGCCAATGAGATTGAATACCGCTTTAAAAACAGCACCAATGGCATACATCCGTTCAGCTTCACCGCGCATTCTGGCGAACTGATAGGTATCATGGGCGGAAGCGGTGTGGGCAAATCCACCCTCCTGAATGTATTTAACGGCAGTCTTCAACTTCGCAGCGGAGAGATCCTCATTAACGGTTACAAACTCGGAACCGACAATGAGAAACTCGAAGGTGTCATCGGTTTCGTTCCCCAGGATGACCTTCTTGTTGAAGAATTGACAGTATTCGAAAACCTCTACTTCAACGCCAAACTCTGTTTCAGGGATTTCAGCCCAAGGCAGCTGATGAAGGCTGTTCTGAAAGTGCTAAATGATATCGGACTGATCGGGATCAAGGATCTCAGGGTGGGCGATCCTCTGAACAAATTCATCAGCGGGGGGCAGCGCAAAAGGCTGAATATAGCCCTGGAGCTGATTCGTGAACCCTCGGTGCTGTTCGTCGATGAACCAACATCCGGACTTTCATCGATGGATTCCGAGCTTGTGATGCTGCTTCTGAAGGAACAAACCCTGAAAGGACGGCTTGTTGTGGTGAATATTCATCAGCCTTCATCAGATATTTATAAACTATTCGACATTTTGCTCGTCATGGACAAAGGGGGATTCCCCATCTATTACGGCAACCCTATCGATGCCATTTCTTACTTCAAGACCCTCAGCAATCACGTCAATCCAACCGAAAGTGAATGCCAGAACTGCGGGTATGTGAACCCTGAGCAAATCCTGCAGATCACTGAGGCGAAAACCGTGTCGGAGTATGGGAAACTGACCGTCAACCGTAAGGTCACGCCAACAGAGTGGTACGAGCAGTTCCGGAAGAACATTCAGCCGAAGCTGACAGTTTCATCGCGGAAACAGCAGCTCCCCCTGAACTTTTTCAAGGTACCCGGGAGTTTGAAGCAGTTCAGCATTTTTGGCATACGTAACCTGCTCACAAAGGTCACGAACACCCAGTACCTGGTCATCAATTTATTTGAAGCGCCTTTCCTTGCTGCTTTGCTGGCCTACCTCACAAGGTATTCGGGCAGTGAAACCTATTTTTTCGGTGGGAATAAGAACCTTATTGCCTATATGTTCATGAGCGTGGTAGTGGCGCTTTTTCTTGGTATGATGGTTAGCGCCGAGGAGATCTTCAGAGACCGAAGGATACTCAAGCGGGAGGCTTTTCTTCACTTAAGCCGCGGCAGCTACCTCAATTCAAAGATCATATTGTTATTTGTACTTTCAGCCATCCAGACTTTACTTTATGTGCTGATCGGGAACTGGATTCTGGATATCAAAGGTATGACGATTGCTTACTGGCTTATTCTTTTCAGCGTTTCCTGTTTTGCCAATATGGCTGGTTTGAATATCTCATCGGGACTTGACTCCATCGTTGCCATTTATATCCTTATTCCCTTCATACTGGTGCCTCAGCTGCTTCTCAGCGGAACAGTGGTATCGTTCGACAACCTCAACCCCTCAATAAGCTCACGTGTGAATGTTCCGTTTGTTGGCGACATGATGGCTTCCCGGTGGAGTTTCGAAGCTATGGCTGTTGAACAATTCAGCAATAACAGATACGAACAAAGGTTCTACCAGTCTGATAAGGAAATCTCAAAGTATTCTTATTTAACTGCTTTCTGTATCCCGGCCTTGCAGGGAATGCTAGACGATTCGAGGATGAATATCGTAAAGCAGAAAAACCGGGACAGGACCCTGCAAAATCTGCGGATCGTCAGGAACGAGATCCCGGAGCTGGAAAAAGAGGCTGGTTTCAGACCCGGTATGTTTGTATCACAGATCACTCCGGAAGGACTTACCGATGAGATGAATACACGGCTCAGGTCGTACCTGGATTCACTGAGCATTGCATTCTCGGCACAACTTAACAAGGCAAGTGCAAGGCATGATGCCATCTACCAGAAACTGGTGAATGAAATAGGGCAGGATGCGGTTTATACGCTTAAAAAGGACTATTATAATGAAAATCTTGCCGACCTGGTGCTGAACTCTGCTTCATCCGATAAGGTCATACAAGGAAAAGACAAACTGATCAGGAAAAAAGACCCTGTGTTTCTGGACCCTGAGTCAAAAACAGGAAGATCCCATTTTTATGCTCCGGTGAAGTTCATCGGGCCGCTGGCGGTAAATACCTTATGGTTTAATATTGCTGCCCTGTGGCTGATGTCAATTATTCTCTACCTGGCTCTTCTGCATAATACCTTACGAAAAACCATTGAATATTTCGGGCAGTTAAAGAAAGCCCGCAAGGCCTAGATCACTTTATCCCTTTCAGGAAAGCCCGTTAAGCCTGATTGTTTCAAGTTCTGCAGCAGAGAACAGACCGGTACGGTAAAGCCTCAGGAATTGCTCCGAAACCCCGGCCCTGAAAAGCAGGGCATCATCCGAGTTTACTGTGACCCTGACTCCATGATCGAAAAGGATCCTGATCGGATGTGTTTTGTAAGACTTTACCCTTTTTAGTTTGATATTGCTTTCGGGACATACATTAAGTCTTATCGAATTCGCTGCAAGCCAGCGCATCACATCAGGCGATCCTGCAGCTCCAATGCCATGCTGCACCTCATCAAGGCCGAGTATCTCGACTGCTTTCCTGACGGATTCGGCGTCACTAAACTCCCCGGCATGTGCTTTCAGTTTCAGGCCGGCTTTCCGGGCAAAGCGGTAGAGTTCACGAAAATTCCCGAGTGGTTGTGCATTCTCATCATCATACAAATCAATACTTCTGAAATAGTCATAAGCAAGAAAGGGTTCAAGATATTTCAGTATCGTCCTCAGGGGTAATGTCTTCGGAAAGCCCAGTTCGGGCCGGAAATCAATTTCCGGTGCAATCAGTGAATGATAGTGTTTCAAGGTATCGACCATCCTGGGAACTGACACATTGAACAGGCTTCCGAAAAATCCGTCCATACTCATTTCAAGAACCCTGATGCCGTCCTGCTTCGCTTGGATAAATGCAGCCTCAACGGCTTTTTCAAAAGCCCCGGGCCTTTCCATAAAAGGCTTGTAAACTTCATAAATCCATCTGTTAAGAGGTTCAATCCCCATTTTATCAGCACGGAAAGGTTTTAATTTTTGTTCATAGAACCTGTTGATCACGGAGGCTTTTCCCCCAAGCATACAGTGGTTGTGAAGGTCTGATTTTGGCAGGCTTCGGATGGCTTTCAAGTCCCTGTTTTGCAAGGCTGTTTTAAAAGAAACTTTTTTTGACGGCATCATCGCGCTTCATCTGAAGGGTTTATTTTAGCTGCCTCAGGTACATCTGGATTGTATTCTCAAGGCCATAATACAAGGCATCGCATATCAGGGCATGACCAATTGAGACTTCCAAAAGATATGGAACATTCTGATAAAAATACCTGAGGTTTGTCAGGTTAAGGTCATGTCCTGCATTCAAACCGAGCCCCGACTCATGAGCGATTCCTGCGGCCTCACGAAAGGGTTTTACCGCAGCTTCAGGATCGTCATGATATTCGCGGGCAAAGGCTTCAGTGTAAAGCTCAACCCTGTCGGCCCCGGTCTTTGCAGCATTCCGTATCATTTTTTCATCTGTCTCGATGAAAATGGATGTCCTGATCCCGGCCGATTTAAACCCGGCAATCACGTTGCTGAGAAAATGTCCATGCTGAATGGTATCCCATCCGGCGTTCGAAGTGAGAACACCGGGAGGATCCGGCACGAGGGTAACCTGCGCGGGTTTGACCTTATTAACCAGGGCTATAAACGCTTCAGATGGATAGCCTTCAATGTTGAATTCTGTATGAAGAACAGGTTTCAGATCAAGCACATCCTGGTAGCGGATATGCCGTTCATCAGGACGTGGATGCACGGTAATGCCATCTGCCCCATAACGTTCACAATCCTTTGCGACTTTAAGTATATCGGGCATGTTTCCACCACGGGCATTTCGCAGGGTGGCTATCTTGTTGATATTAACACTTAAGGTGGTCATCAGGAGAATTTATGCAAAGCTAACATTTCAGTACGAATTCAGATAAAAACCTGGTATCTTTGTTTAATATGAGATGTGTAATCCAAAGAGTATCATCAGCATCCGTTGAAATTGACGGAAAGGTCAAAGCTGCAATCCTTGAAGGTCTTTTGATTCTTGTTGGCATTGAAGAGAATGATAATCAGGATGATGTATTATGGCTTTGTGGTAAGATTGCCAGACTCAGGATCTTTGACGACAGTGAAGGGGTTATGAACCTTTCTGTAACGAACATAAGGGGAGAAATTTTAGTCATAAGTCAGTTCACTCTGCATGCATCTACAAAAAAGGGTAACCGGCCTTCATATATAATTGCAGCAAAGCCGGAACGGGCGGTGCCGCTTTACAATTCATTCATCAATTGCTTATCGAAGGAAGCGGGGACTGAGGTCAAAACCGGAATTTTCGGTGCCATGATGGAGGTCAATCTGGTCAACAGCGGGCCGGTAACGATACTCATCGACTCGAAAAATAAAGAATAAAACTTTCGAATAAGTTAAGGAAAAGTTTGGTTTTCAAGCAGCGCATGATTAAATTTGTGGTGTGAAGAAGATCCTCCTGATAGAAGATGACAGGCTTATCCTTGAGGCTACCGCAAATTTCCTTACAGCTGCCGGGTTCGAGGTATTTAAGGCTGCAGGTGGAAATGAAGGCATCTCGATAGCAAAAATCCAAATCCCCGATATTATACTTTGTGATATTCTCATGCCGGGTTTGAACGGGCATGAAGTATACAGGATTCTTCAGGGCGACATTACGACATCAGATATTCCCTTTATTTTTCTTTCATCATTAGCTGATAACAAAGATATCCGCTATGGCATGCTGATGGGAGCCGATGATTACATCACAAAGCCTTGTGAATCTGCTGAACTTCTTAAAGCCATTCAAACAAGGCTTGAAAAGTCCGACAGATTGTTAAAGCAAAAAGAGTTACGATATCATGTTCTTTTTGAGCTGGCGTCAGAAGCCATTCTGATGATCAAACCCGATACCGCTGAGATCGTCGATGCGAACCAGGCTACAATTGATCTGCTGGGATATGCAAAAGATGGAATCGTTGAACTCAAAGTGCAGGACATACTGCCTTCCGGAGAATGGGAGAATGCTTTACATATTCTCAGGAATGGAAAAGGGAATGCCATGCTGCCCCGCACCGAATCACATTGGAAAAGGAAGGACAAAACCGAACTCCCGGTTCAGACCTATGGCCAGGTAGTTGAGATTCAGGGTGTAAAATATATTTTACTGATAGCCAGGGATATTTCTGATATACGGTTTAAGGAAAAAGCTCTCAGGGAAAGCGAAGAACGTTACAGGGAGTTGGTGGAAAATATCGGTGAAGGTATCGGAGTTGTAGATCTGAATGAGCGTTTTGCTTATGTCAATCCGGTAGCCTGTGATATATTTGGACTTCCTGCTGCCCAGCTTCTCGGGCAAAAACTATTGAATTTCATTCATCCATCTTCACATTCCGAGATTTTACGGCAAACCCAAAAACGGATGCAGGGCCAGAAGAGCATCTATGAAGTTGAAGTCCTCAGGCTTGACGGGCAGAGAAGGTGGATCATTGTTACAGCAACTCCCCAATATGATTCGAATGGTACATTTTCAGGCACTTTTGGCATTTTCAGGGATATAACAAGGAACAAACTGGCCGAAGCACGCATCAAGGAAAGCGAAGAGCGGCTAAGCGCAATTGTCAATCTCACGAACGATTATATCTGGGAAATAGATCCCCAGTGGAAATACACTTATATTAGTTCGAAAGTTTTTAATATCCTCGGATACCGTCCGGAAGAACTGCTTGGCAAATCACCTTTTTCATTTATGCCAGCTGAGGATGTTGACAAAGTAAAAGAAGCACTCAGGCACTTCGTCCATAACTTCGAACCGGTAAACCTGCTCACAAACCGTGCTATTCACCGCGACGGGCATATCGTTTATCTTGAATCTTCGGGTATTCCCCTGTTCGACTCGCATCAAAAATATACAGGGTACAGGGGTGCCGACAGGGATATAACACTGAGAAAATCTTTTGAAATTCAGCTTATTATCGCGAAAGAAAAAGCTGAAGAATCGGATCGTCTTAAGTCCTCTATCCTCGCAAACGTCAGTCATGAGCTAAGAACGCCTTTAAACGGCATTTTAGGGTTTGCCGAGATCCTTAAAGCTGAGATGAAGGATACTGATCATGCCGTAATGGCCGATAACATCCATTCTTCGGGAAGAAGGCTGATGGGAACCCTGAACTCTCTGATTACGTTATCGCAGCTCGTGGCAGGTAAAGTTGCCCTTTCAATCAGGCCGTTATGTGTTAAAGAAAGTATCAGTGCCGTCATCAGATCCATGGACCCGCTGGCCAGGGAAAAAAATCTTACGATCACATTAAATGCCGACCCCTCCATCAATGTGAATACTGATGAGCAGCTCCTGAAACAGCTTTGCCGCCAAATCCTTGACAATGCTATAAAATTCACCGAGAAAGGAGGTGTTACTGTTGATGTTTCGACCGAAAAGGCGAAAGCAGGAAATTTTGTGGTCATTTCGATAAGTGATACTGGCATTGGTATCGAAAAAAAATATCATGACTTGATTTTCCAGGAGTTCAGGCAGGCAAGTGAAGGATTTGGCCGGAAGTACCAGGGTTCCGGAATCGGGCTTACGATATGCAGGAAAACGATCGACCTTCTTGAAGGCACGATCACTCTTGAAAGCACACCCGGTAAAGGTTCCACCTTCTGCATCCGGATTCCTTATCAGCCGAACGTCTCCGCAACCGAAGGGGAAACATCTGCCGGTACTGTTACACCCCTCGTGCAACAAACAGAAATAACAAAACTATCCAGGGTCTTGTTGGTTGAAGATAATCTTGTGAATAAGGAGCTGACCGAATTTTTTCTCAGAAAAATATGCAATGTCGACTATGCTCCTGACGGTGCAACAGCTCTTACAATGGTCAGAAAAGAAAAGTATCGTGCAATCCTTATGGATATAAACCTTGGATATGGTATTAACGGTATTGACGTCACAAAAGAGATCAGAAAGATACCGGGATATGAGGGCATTCCGATTATTGCAGTTACCGGATATACTATGAGCGGGGATAAGGATATGCTGATCGCACAGGGTTGTACACATTACCTGCCGAAACCTTTTGATCAGGCGAGCATTCTGGAAATTATGAAGGAAGCTTTGTCTGAAAAAGAATGAATCCCATTCCGGGACAGGTACTATTCTTTATAAAATCTTAATATTTGCGCTTCTTTAAAGGTAACAAAAACATCTACCTTTGTGCCGCAAAAAATTATTCCTTTAACCAATAAACATAAACCATTATGAAAAAAGTTGTTGTATTAGTATCAGCATTAATGCTTTTTGCTGGTTTAACTTTCGCACAGACACCACAGGCAAAGGATCAGAAACCAACTGAAAAGAAAGAAACTGCAAAACCTGCTGCAAAGGCAACTGATAAACCTGCTACAAAGGCAACTGATAAACCTGCTACAAAGGCAACTGATAAACCTGCTACAAAAGCAACTGATAAACCTGCTGCAAAGCCAGCCGACAAACCTGCTGCAAAGCCAGCCGACAAGCCTGCTGCAAAGCCGGCCGATAAACCAGCTGAAAAGAAAGCTCCTGAAAAGAAGTAATCAGGACATTGAGTTGTTCGAATGAATGGAGGCCTGTCTTTTTAGACGGCCTCTTTTTTTTATTTCCCGGGCATTTTAAACACAATGGGCATCCTTATGACCACGCGTACAGCTTTTCCATTACGTCTTGCCGGTTCCCATCTGGGCATGAGTTTAACAACCCTGATGGCCTCTTCATCACAGCCTCCCCCAATCGCTTTCGTCACCTCGATATTTGAAACTGAGCCATCAGTTTCAATAATGAATACTACAACAATTACTCCCTGAGTTCCGGCTTTCATTGCAGATTCAGGATACCTGACATTTTTCCGCAGGAACCAAAGCCTTGCATCATCGCCTCCAGGAAACCTGGGATATACATCGATCATCGAGACTAAGCCGTCTGCATCTCCGGTTCCATAACCGCTTAAAGCATTCCCGGGGCTTTTTCCTGCCGAATCAGCCGGTCGTTCTTCCTCTTCAACAGGCGGTTTGTCTTCAACAGGCTTCAGTTTCTCTTCGGTCACCGAATCAGTGACCACAGGAGCCATCTCTTCCGGGGCCTGCTCAGGCAATGAGCCGGCCAGTTTGTTCACGTCATCATTGGGAGGAGGCATAACGCTGAAATATTCCACATCCGTGATCATGTCGTCGTCAAGAAGCGGCAACGGCTCAAAATAAAAGTACAAAAAGGGGGTTAAAACGATGATTACAGCGAAGCAGACGGCCAGGATGGTGGAAACAAGGAGGTTTCTGGGATAACTTTTCCTGAGTACATAACCGCCATATGCCTGGTTCCTTCCAGTGAAAACAATGTCGAACAGGTCAATTACACGGTTTGTCTTCATTCCCCCAGATATTTTTTCAGCACTTCTATTTCCCTTCTGTGGCGTTTAGTGGGTCTTCCGGTGCCGGGATCCCGGTATTCAAAATTTACCGCCTTCATCATTTTAACCCTCAAAAATTCACTTTCAGGAGTGAGATCCTGCATATATTCCGGGACCAGCGGCGCACCAACCCTGTTTTCAAGAGCCTGGATCACTTTTACCGTTCTGGTCAGGGACTGATGAGAAATACTGATCTCATCCTGAGGCTTCACTTCCCGTGAGGGCTTAATAATTTGCCCGTCTATCCTGACTTTCCCGGATCTGCATGCTTCTGTTGCCTGGTTTCGGGTTTTAAAAAGACGCACCGCCCATAACCATTTATCGATCCTGACCCCTTGTTTCATTTTTGCCGGAAAAATACCTCGATGGGAGCCCCTGTGAAATCAAATCGTTCCCTTAATTTGTTCTCAATAAAACGACGGTAAGGGTCTTTTAAGTATTGTGGATGATTACAGAAAAACACGAATGACGGAAATGCCGTTGGTAGCTGGGTGGCATATTTGATGCGCACATATTTTCCTTTAACCGCCGGAGGAGGCGTGTTTTCAATAACAGGAAGGATGAAGTCATTAAGTTCACGCGTGGGGATTTGCCGCATCCTGTTTTTATAGACGGCCACTGCAGTCTCCATCGCTTTCAGGATGCGCTGTTTTTGAGTAACAGAAGTGAATACGATAGGAATATCACGGAAAGGAGCAGTTTGCTCCCTTATGGATTCTTCAAATTCCTTATGCGTATTGGTCTGTTTCTCAACCAGGTCCCATTTATTGACAAGAATGACCAGGCCCTTATGGTTGCGGTCTATGATATGGAAAATATTCAGATCCTGGGCCTCGAAACCCCGTTCAGCATCTATCATCAGGATACAAACATCGCTGTTCTCTATAGAACGGATGGCGCGCATGACCGAATAGAATTCAATATCCTCCTTGACCTTGCCTTTTTTACGTATCCCTGCCGTATCGACAAGCAGGAAATTCAGTCCAAAGGAGTTGTATGCTGAATGGATGGAATCACGGGTGGTTCCCGGCAAAGGAGTAACAATGTTACGGTCGTTGCCGAGAAGGACATTGATCAGGGAGGATTTACCGGCGTTGGGGCGGCCAACGATAGCTATTCTCGGAAGATCAGGTAATTCATCATTATTTTCAGCGGATGACTCATCAAGTGGAGGGAAAAGCGCTGTGACCGCGTCAAGGAGCTCCCCTGTCCCGCTTCCGTTAACGGCTGAGATCCCAAACATTTCAGGTAAGCCAAGAGAATAGAACTCATGGACCATATTGGCCTGCTTTACACTGTCGATCTTGTTCGGAACAAGAATAACTTTCTTACCGCAACGGCGGAGGATATTCGCCACATCTTCATCCATGGGAGTGATTCCTTCCCTGGCATCCACAATGAAAAGTATGATATCAGATTCGTCAATCGCCAGATTTACCTGTTTTTTGATCTCCGATTCGTAGATATCCTCTGAATTGTCAACATAACCTCCTGTGTCGATCACCGAAAACTGATGCCCGTTCCAATCCGACACTCCATAATGCCTGTCGCGGGTTACTCCGCTGGTGGGGTCGACAATGGCTTCTCTCTGTCCCACCAAACGGTTGAAAAGAGTGCTTTTACCCACATTCGGGCGGCCTACTATTGCTACAATTTTGGACATATTTTTATTGTTGAAAAGCGAATGGGGAAAAGCGAAATTTCGCTTTTTGCTATTCGCTTTTTTCTTTTCGCTTTTCGCTTTTCGCTTTTTGCTTTGTATTATTCTCCTCCCCCATCATATAACCGAAGCGTTTCAGCTGCAGCTCATCCTCCCGCCAATCCTTCGAAACTTTCACATGCAGTTCAAGAAAGATATGACGGTCAAGAAATTCCTCGATAGCTTTGCGAGCGTCGGTACCAAGTTTTTTTATTGCTTTACCCTGGTGACCAAGTATGATGGCTTTCTGTGATTCCCTGGCAATAAAAATAATCGCCCTGATGCGTATCATTGACTCATCCTCTTTAAATGAATCAATTGCCACTTCAACCGAATATGGAACTTCCTGGGAATAATTCATCAGTATTTTTTCACGGATGATCTCTGCAACAAAGAAGCGTTCATTCCGGTCAGTTAGTTCATCCTTGTCATAGAAAGGCGGATGCTGGGGTAAAAGCTTGACTAAACGTGTCCTGAGCAAATCAAGGTTCGAATTGTGGAGTGCAGAAACCGGCAGGATCTCCGCCCTTGGCAGGAGTTTAGCCCATTGCTCTACTTCCTTCTCGAGTTTATGCTGGTCAATGGTATCGATTTTATTTATAAGGACTATTACGGGAAGATCTGTTTTTAATATTCTTTCAAGGATTTCCTCGTGGGTGAATTTCAGACCTGGTTCAGTAACAAGTAAAATAATATCTGCATCGGCAATTGATGAGCCTATAGCTGCAGCCATTGCCTGGTGCAATTTGTATTTTGGGGTAAGAATACCCGGGGTATCTGAAAACACGATCTGGTAGTTTTCCCCATTCAGTATCCCAATAATACGGTGCCTGGTAGTCTGGGCTTTGGGTGTGATACCTGACAGCTTTTCACCAACAAGAGCGTTCATCAGGGTTGATTTTCCGACGTTGGGATAACCCAGAATGGTTATATACCCGGCTTTATGAGCCATAAATGTTTTATAAATTTTGAGATGCGGCAAAATAACCCTATCTTTGCATCGCTGAATTCAAATTATACCACGATACAAAAGACAAAGGTACAAAAATATATCGCGGGGTGGAGCAGTGGTAGCTCGTTGGGCTCATAACCCAAAGGTCGTAGGTTCGAATCCTACCCCCGCAACAACGAATCCCGATGCGAAAGCATACGGGATTTTTCTTTTTCCGCCGAGGCCCAAAGCTTGCTTTGTGGCCGAGAAGGAAAAAGAAAAACCCCGGGCGAGCGAAGCGAGCCAGGGGTTTGGTGTTATGCCCCCAAATAAATGGATCAGCGGAGCTAATCCTGCGAATGCAATGAGCAGGAAGCGGAGCTAATCCTGCGAATGCAATGAGCAGGAAGCGGAGCTAATCCTGCGAATGCAATGAGCAGGAAGCGGAGCTAATCCTGCGAATGCAATGAGCAGGAAGCGGAGCTAATCCTATCCGGGCGAAGCGAGCGGATCAGCGAAGCTAATCCTGAAACCCTTTGTTTTTGATAATTTGTCTTTCTGCCGTATCTTTACTGTCTGGATTTGAATAACGTATGAATGACCAGGCCAGAACCAGCGAAGAACTCCTTAAAGAGTTAAGGGAATTCCAAAAAGAATATGATGCGCTCAAAGCAACCTATGAGAATACACTGCTTGTGTACAAGAAGGCAGAGGAAAGGCTGAAAGCAAACGAATATATTTTAAAAGAAAGAATTAAAGAATTAAACGGGATATACTCTTTAAGTCAGGCAATTGAAAAAACCGATAATTATGAAGATGTTTATCGGGAGCTTGTAAAAGTAATTCTTCCCGAAAGTATGCAGTTCCCCGATAAAGTTTATGCTTTACTTGTAATTGAAAACAAAAAATACTGCAACCTTGATAAATTCAATTTTACAAAAGAAAGACAACATTTATTATCCCCGGTTGTCATATCAGGTAAACAAGCGGGAGAATTAATAGTAGCTTATACTGATGATTCGCCATTCATTGATGTTTTTGAACAAAAACTTATAACCGGCTTTGCCGAAAGGATTTCAAAATTTGCCGAGCGCAAAAAGTCGGAAGAAAAGCTGGCTGAGAGCGAACTGAAATATCGCATTTTAATAGAAAATACGGGCGAAGGCATTGGGATTATGAATGATGAAGAAACCTTTGTTTTTGCTAATCCTTCAGCCGAAAAAATTTTCGGGGTTGAAAAAGGCAAATTACCCGGATTATGTTTATATGATTTTCTTCTCCCTAAAGAAATTGAGGAAATAAAAAATGAAACACGCAAACGCAGTCTGGGGAACAGCAGTGAATATGAACTCGAAATATTCTTAAAAGACGGTGGTAGAAAAGATTTACTTGTTACGGCAACTCCCAGTTTTGAAGGTTCCAAATTCAAAGGAACTTTTGGCATTTTCCGCGATATCACAGAGCGAAAGAGTGCTGAAAAACAAATAACTCTTAAAAATGAGGAACTTCGCAAAATCAATGCAGAAAAGGACAAGCTGTTTTCCATCATCGCCCACGACCTGCGAAGCCCGTTCAATGTCTTTCTGAACTATACCCGGATTTTAGAAGAGGATCTGACATCATTGACCCAGGATCAGATTCAACTGTTTGTACAAATGATGGGAACCTCTGCCACCAATTTGTACCGTCTGCTTGAAAACTTGTTGGAATGGTCACGATTGCAAAGGGGTTTAACAACACTTGACACCACGTCATTTTTATTATTGCCGAATGTTTCTTCAAGCCTGGACCTGGTCAGGGAATCGGCACATAAAAAGGAGATAGAAATTAACATTAATATACCTGAAAATCTCGTTGTTTATGCTGATGAAAAAATGCTTGATAGCATTTTGCGCAACTTATCTTCCAATGCGATTAAATTTACTCCAAAAGGCGGGAGAATTACGATAACAGCAAAGGATTCTCATGAAGGATGGATTGAGATTTCCATGAAGGATACAGGCATAGGAATGACCAAAGAAATGATTGATACCCTTTTCAAAATGGATGTTAATACAAACCGTAAAGGCACAGAAGGAGAACCCAGCACCGGGCTGGGCTTGATTCTCTGCAAGGAGTTCGTCGAAAAACTGGGTGGCAGGCTTTGGGTTGAAAGTGAAGTTGAAAAGGGAAGTACCTTTTATTTTACATTGCCAGATAAAATTTAATAAGGATATAATTATCAGTGAATTAATAAAGTTAATACAAAAACATTTCACTGATTAAATTTCAATGCTAAACGTTAATAAGCAAATATTCGTCAATTCCACTTTCCAAATGTTTTTTAATCAATTGAATATCAACGCATAATGAAAATGTTAAAAAATGTTAAAAATAATTGGCTGAAAATTAGGAAGGAATTTTGAAATGGTTTACCTTTGCATCCGAATTTAAAAATCAATAAACAAATGAAAAAACTTGCATTAATTTTAGTTATCGGTGCTGTCACATTCATGTCTTCATGCGGAATGAGCGCAAAAGAAAAAGAAGCAAAAAGAATTACTGACTCCACAAGAGTAGCTGATTCTATGGCAATGGTTCAGGCTCAGCAGCAGAAGATTGCTGATTCTATCGCTAAGGTTCAGGCAGCTCAGAAAAAAGTAGCTGACTCGATTGCTCATCAGGATTCAATTAAGAAACACCTGATTAAACCAGCGAAAGCAGTAAAACCCGCTACGAAAAAAGCCCATAAAAAGTAATTTTTGGGTACTGAATTCAAAAAAAGCTCCGTTTTACGGGGCTTTTTTTTTGGGACAGAATCGCTTTAAAATCCCTGCTGCATAACTGAACTGATCAAGGGAATTGTATAACTGCACTGAAATCCTTGTTGTGCGCCTTGGCGGCAGGGACCAGTACCATAAAGGTAATTCAAGATCATATTTTTCATAAATTTCATCCTGGATGGCATCGCAGTTTTTATAGGACGGGGGATTATTTTCAAACATATCAGGAAGTTCCATCGTTGACATGGCTGCATTCATATCTCCGGGGCAGGAAGGAGTTAATCCGAGTTCCCGGCAGAAAAGGTCGCGGGCCTGTATACAGATATCATGATTTCGTTTCATGATTGCATTCCATCCGCCAGGCATCAGGGAAGCCATATGATCAATGGAATCTGCTGCACAAAGTACGGGAGTGGGATCCATAGTGCCCTGCCAGAAAAACCTTTCAGTAAAAGGTTTTGCCTTATGCCCGGCATGGCTGACAATCAGTGGAAATATTTTATTTTGCTTATCTTTTCTTACATGAAGAATGGCAGCGCTTTTAGGCGAACAAAGCCATTTGTGGCAGTTACCTGTGTAATAAGCAGCGCCGGTCGAATTAATATCGAGGGGAATGCAGCCTGGTGCATGAGCCCCGTCAACCATTGTATCGACCCCAAGTTTATCCAACTCGCGAACTATCTCCTTGACCGGCTGGATCAGGGCGGTAGCCGATGTGATATGATCTATCAGGGCTATTTTTGTTCTTCCACTTACTTTTGACAGCACTGCTTCAGTGATCTGTTGAGGTGAGGTCACGGGAATATCGTATTTCGCCTCAACGAGAACAGCGCCGGTTGTTTCAGCTATAAATTCAAGGACCTTCAGGCAGCCACCATAGCTGTGATTCGTAAAGAGGATCTCATCACCATGTTTGAAATGAAGGGACTTGAAAACGGTATTTACCCCGGCTGTTGCATTCTGTACAAATACCAGATCGGAGGGATCTGCATTTACAAACGCTGCGACTTTTTCGCTTGCATTAAGGATCAGCCCTTCGAGCTGCCTTACCATAAACCTCATAGGCTGGCCTTCAAGCATGTTCCTGTACACCTGCTGTTTTTCAAGTATGAACTTTGTACAAGCCCCAAAAGATCCATGGTTTAAGTATATTGCCCCGGGTTCTATAGCCCAGAGGTGAGAAAATTCGGAGGGAAAACGCTGTTTCATTTACGAATTATTAAGTAGCGAAATCAGGAAGTAGCGAAACATCTGATTTACAATTTACGAAGTGAATATCGAACATTGATCAACGAATGCTGAATTACGATTTTTTAATTCAACATTCGACATTTGTTGTTCAATATTCTATATTCCATTAATCAACTTCCAGTATCAATCCCTTCAGATATTCTCCCTCGGGATGATTAATACTAACAGGATGATCAGGCCCCTGCGAAAGGTGATGCAGTATTCTGATATTTCTTCCGGTCTCAATGGCAGACGACTGGATAGCCGAACGGAACAGCTCCCTGCTTATGGCCTGGGAACAGGAGAACGTGAATAATAACCCACCAGGTTCCAGGTGCCTGATAGCAGAGGCATTCAGTTGGGTATATGCATGAAGGGCGTTGTTTGTGACCTGATGGGTCTTTGCAAAAGCCGGAGGATCCAAAATGATCATATCGTACTTCCCGGGCTGACTTTTAAGGAAGAGCTTTAAATCGGTAACTTCTTCTGAATGACGGCTTTCATCAATGCCGTTCAATTGAAAGTTCTCTTTGGCCCACCCGATTGCCTGCCTGGAGCTGTCGACCGAATATACATGTTTTGCACCACCTTTCAGGCAGTACACCGAAAAGGCTCCGGAGTAGCAGAAAGCATTAAGTATCCTTCGGTTTTTTGCATAAAACTGCGCGAACATGCGATTACTTTTCTGGTCGAGGAAGAAACCTGTCTTCTGACCGTTCACGAAATCGACCTTGAACTTATGACCGGTCTCGACAATTTCGACGGCCGGGGAGTTGCCATAAAGGAAGTGATCTTTCTGATCCAGAATCCCGGATTCTGCATCCTGCATCCGTGATCCGTGATCCGTGATGGGTGACCGGTGATCGCTTGATGATTTTATTTCTCTATTTCGCCTTTTCGCTATTTCACTGTTTAGCGAGGAACGAGCCATCGTTTCCTCACTTTTGTCGTACACTGCAACGAGCTTTTCTTGATATATTTCCTTCAAAGCATCAACAAGATCGGGCTTGATATTATGCATGCCCGGGGAATGGCTTTGTATCACTGCCACTCCGTTGTACCAGTCGATAATAAGGCCGGGCAGGCCATCTCCTTCACTGAAAACAAGACGGTAAGCACTGCTTAAATTACTGTCGGTAAGTCCGAGTTTCATCCTGAGCTCCCAGGCTTGCTTCAGGCGCTGAAGCCAGAAATCATACTCTGCCGTCGTCCGGGTGAAAGAAAATAATTTAACTGCAATAGACCCCTGCAAAAAATGCCCCGTAGCCAGGTATTTCCTTTCTGAAGAAAGAACCTCGACCACTTCTCCTTCCTTTATGCTGTCATCATTGCGATCAATCGCACCTGAAAAGATCCAGGGATGCCTTCTGAGGACTGCAGCCTCCTTGCCTGGTTTCAATATTATCGTCGGAAGATTGTTCACCACCCTGTAAAAATCATAGAATACTTGTCTGAACTGGCAAATTTATTACTAATTTTGTATTAAATCTTAAAAACGCAAAGCAATGAAAAAGTATTTTTTGCTTCTTCTCATTCCGGTTTTCGTCGCATCATGCGGCCGTGAAGCCAAGAAAAAAGCAGAAGAATTACAGGCACGCACCGACAGCCTGATGAACCAAACCATGCAAAAGGATGAAGCAATCAACGAATTCGTCCGTTCTATCAACGACATCCAGAGCACTCTGGATACGATCAAGATGAAGGAGAATGTTATCAATCTAAGTACCGAACGCGGTGGTGAACTCAAGCAGACCGCCAAGGACCAGATCAAAACCGACATCCAGACCATTTACAGCATGATGCTTAAGAATAAAGACCAGCTTGCGAAACTGAGCAAGAAGCTAAAAGCTGCAAATATGAAGGTTGACGAATTACAAAAAATGGTTACCCGCCTTGAAAAAGACATTGCTTCAAAGAGTGCTGAGATCGAGGAACTCAGAGGAAGTCTTGCAAAAATTAACATTAAGTTCGAAGCGGCTACCTTAAAGATCGATACCCTGAGTAAAACTGTAAATGAGCAGGGTCAGAAGATCAATAACCAAACACAGACCATTGCATCACAGGAAGAAGCTCTAAATACGGCTTACTATGTGATCGGTACCAGCAAAGATCTGAAGAAGAATGGTGTTGTGAAAAAGAGTGATGTTCTTGCCGATTTCAACAAAGAGCTGTTCACGAAGATCGATATCCGTAAAACCATTGAAATCAGTATCCTGAGCAAGAAAGCCAAGATCCTTTCAAGCCATCCCAGCACGTCGTATAAATTCACCGGTGACAAGAAAATCATTCAGTCACTGCAAATTCTTGATTACAAAGCATTCTGGAGCAATTCAAAATATCTTGTGATCATGGTCGACTGATCAGGTTTCAACAAATAAAAAAAAGCCCGGAAATTTCCGGGCTTTTTTTTATTTCTTCGGAGCAGAAAAATCCTCTTCCGCTAACAATTTTCCGTTTTCATCAAAAAAACGCCATTTGCCGATTCGCTGGTCGTTTTTATAGTCACCTTCATACCTCACTTTTCCGTTCTCAAAATAAGTGACTCTTTTGCCTTCACTCTTGCCATTTTTAAATGTGCCTTCACTCCATTTATTCCCGTTCATATACCAGGAAATCCATAAACCATTTCTTTTACCGTCGTTAAACTCCCCGTCCATTTGCATTTGTTTGTTCTCATAAAAGGTAGTTTCCCTGACCAGTTCGCGGTTTTCACCTTTACCCTTATAAATACAAACCCGTTTGGGCGAGCCATCAGGGTAAGTTTCTTCAATGACTTTATGCTGAAGGCGGCAGGAGGTTACGAATATCAGCATGAGGCTAAGGGTAGTGATGATTGATATTTTTCCGGGCATGGGATTAGTTATTGAGTGAATGATTAACTGATTGATTGAATGACAGCCTTTGACCTTTATGGGATTCATCGAAATTCCCATGGTCAAAAACCAGATGGCCGTTTACCCAGGTCATATCGACCCTCGATTTAAAGGTAACACCTTCGAGAGGAGACCATCCGCACTTATATAAAATGTTTTCGGGGGCGACGGTCCATGGTGCATCCAGGTTAACCAGCGAAAGGTCGGCAAAATATCCTTTCCTGATAAAACCCCTTTCCTTTATTCTGTAAAGTACGGCTGGTGAATGACAGAGTTTTTCGATAATCTTTTCAAGCGGAAGTTTTCCCATATGATAAAAATGAAGCATGGCCACAAGGCTATGCTGGATTAATGGAGCGCCCGACGGGCATGAGGTATACGGATTACTCTTCTCGCTTAAAAGATGCGGGGCGTGGTCGGTGGCTACAATATCGATCTTATCATTGATGAGACCCTCCATCAGCCCAAGTTTATCCTTTTCTGTCTTGATGGCAGGATTCCATTTGATTCTGGAGCCCAGGTCGGCATAATCCCTTTCATCGAACCAGAGATGGTGAACGCAGACCTCGGCTGTGATTCGTTTTGCATGAAGTGGCAGGCTATTATCAAGAAGATCCAGCTCCTTTGCTGTTGAAAGGTGCAATAAGTGCAAACGGGCGTTATATTTTCGTGAAAGGGTTACAAGCAATTCCGAGGATCTGTAACATGCTTCTTCGCTGCGGATGAGGGGATGGGCCCCGATAGGAATATTATTCCCATATTTTTCTTTGAAAGCTGCGAGGTTGGCCTGGATTATGGCTTCATCCTCACTGTGAACCGCAATCAGCAAAGGTGATTCCCTGAAAATAGCTTCCAGGGCAGCCGGGTCACTTACCAGCATATTCCCTGTTGATGCGCCTGTAAATACTTTTAGCCCGCATATCCGTGAAGGATCGGCTTTCTTTATTTCATCAAGGTTATCATTACTTGCTCCCAGGAAAAATGAATAGTTCGCAAGAGACTTTTCAGATGCCAGGCGGTATTTCTCTTCAAGAATTTCGATGCTTGTTGCCTTTGGCAGGGTATTGGGCATATCCATGAATGAGGTAACCCCACCGGCAACAGCAGCTTTGCTTTCGGTATACAGGTCTCCTTTTTCGGTAAGCCCGGGTTCCCTGAAATGAACCTGGTCGTCTATCACCCCGGGCATCAGCATACGCCCCCGGGCGTCAATTTCTATCGTATCCGGAGCAAGTAAAAATGATTCAGGCTTTCGATCGTAAAAGATCTCCTCAATCCGGCCTCCACTGATGATTAAGGAACCGGGAATTTGTTTTCCTTCATTAACAATGATGGCATTGTGAATAAAAAATGATTCCATAAGTAAAACAGGGAAAAGGGTTCAGGCGTTTTTGCGCCTGTATTTTTTAAAAAGGCTTTTAAAGCGGAGAGTGATAACTCCAAACACGGCTTCCTTGAAAATGCCTTTGCTCATTTTTGATTCACCGAGTGTACGGTCGGTGAAAATAATAGGGACTTCAACAATGTTAAAACCAAGTTTCCATGCCAGGAATTTCATTTCAATCTGGAAGGCGTATCCGGTAAAATGGATGTTATCAAAGTCGATGGCCTCAAGTACCGGCCTGGTATAACATTTAAAACCGGCGGTAGTGTCCCATATTTTCATTCTTGTAATAAATCTCACGTATGCCGAAGCATAATATGACATCAGCACCCGGCCAATCGGCCAGTTCACGACGTTCACACCCTTAACATACCTGGAACCGATAACCAGGTCAGCACCTTTGTTTTTAGCCGTGTCATAAAGTTTTAACAGGTCCTCCGGATTATGCGAGAAATCGGCATCCATCTCAAAAATATAATCATATTTCCGGTCGATGGCCCAGTGAAACCCATGAATGTAAGCAGTACCCAAACCGAGTTTACCCTTACGCTGCTCGAGGAACAGCTTGTCGGGAAATTCCTGCATCAGCCGTAAAACGATCTGTGCCGTACCGTCAGGTGAATTGTCATCAATGATCAGTACATGAAAGTCTTTCTGCAAAGAAAATACCGTACGGATAATCCGTTCAATATTCTCCTTTTCATTGTAAGTTGGAGTTATTACAAGACAATCAGACACCTGAAAAAAATTTGTGCGAATTTAGCAATTTTAAATAAATATTTCAAATATTACATCACATTCAATAATGCTTCGAGTTTTTTAAGTCCCTGAACTATCGTTTCTGTACCATGAAAACCAAGAAAAAGTTTGCTTCCTTCCTGTTTCAATCTCATTCCGGTTTCAGGTTCTTTGACCAGTTCGAGTATGCTTGCAAACGATCCGGATTTGTAATATGTCGATTCAGGGTTTGACGGGAAATAAGCGTTCATCCTGCCCTTTCTGAGGACCAACTTTTCAAAGCCTATATTTTTCGCGATTTTTCTTAAACGAATTGTCTGGAGCAGATCATCAGTCTGGGGGGGAACAGAACCGAACCTGTCGGCAAGCCGGTTCCGGAACTCCTCTAGCTCTTTGTCCTGTTCAATGGAGTCCAATTCTTTATAAAGATTTAAGCGTTCAGTTATGTTTGTAACGTAAGCATCGGGAATGAGAATTTCCATGTCGGTTTCGATAACACAATCCCTGACAAGCGGCCGGGCCGGCTTATCACGGAAAAGTTCTCCAAAATCCTGTTCTTTCAGCTCTGTAAGGGCTTCATCAAGAATTTTCTGATACATCTCATAGCCTATCTCGGTAATGAACCCGCTTTGTTCGGCCCCGAGAATATTTCCCGCCCCTCGAATATCCAGGTCGCGCATGGCAATGTTGAAGCCACTGCCAAGTTCCGAAAATTCCTCAATGGCCCTGAGTCTCTTCCTTGCTTCATCGGTCAGGCTTGTCATAGGAGGGGCGATGAGATAACAGAAGGCTTTTTTGTTCGAACGACCTACCCTGCCTCTGAGCTGGTGAAGGTCGCTCAGACCATAATGATGGGCATCATTGATGATAATGGTGTTTACATTGGGGATATCCAGTCCCGACTCAATAATGGTTGTGGCAACAAGAACATCGAACTCTCCTTCGATAAAATCGAGCATTACTTTTTCAAGTTTCGGGCCTTCCATCTGTCCATGTGCAACGGCAACTGCAGCGCCGGGAACCAGCCTTTCAATCATTCCCGCAACCTCGCCTATGTTCTGTACCCTCGTATTTACAACGAAAACCTGACCTCCCCTTGATAATTCATTGCTGATGGCTTCCCTGAACACATCTTCATGAAAGGTGTGGATCTCGGTCTGAACTGGAAACCGGTTAGGCGGAGGCGTGTTAATGATTGAAAGGTCCCTCGCTCCCATCAGGGAAAACTGCAGTGTTCTCGGAATAGGCGTGGCAGTGAGGGTAAGTGTATCAACATTCACCCTGAGCCTTTTCATTTTCTCCTTTGCAGCTACCCCGAATTTTTGTTCTTCGTCTACGATGAGCAAGCCCAGGTCCCTGAAATGTAAATCCTTTCCAAGTATCCTGTGTGTTCCTATCAGAATATCAACTTTCCCTTCCTTCAGTTCATGAATGATCTGGGTTTGCTTCCTGGCGCTCCTGAAACGGTTTATGTATTCAACCCGGCATGGAAAATTCCTCAGCCTTTCCGAAAACGTCTTGTAATGCTGAAGAGCAAGGATGGTCGTAGGAACCAGGATCGCCACCTGTTTCGAATCTGCAACTACTTTAAATGCAGCCCTGATTGCAATCTCGGTCTTGCCAAAGCCAACATCGCCGCATACCAGGCGATCCATCGGAAAATCAGCCTCAAGGTCTTTCTTAACATCCAGGGTCGATTTGATCTGGTCTGGCGTATCCTCGTAAATGAAAGATGCTTCAAGCTCAGTTTGAAGGTAAGTATCCGGCGCAAAGGCAAATCCGTTAGTGGCTTTTCTTTCAGCGTAAAGCTTAATAAGATCACGGGCAATGTCCTTAACACGGCTCTTCGTTTTGGCTTTCAGCTTATTCCATGAGTCCGAACCCAGCCGGTTCAGGGTTGGTGCAGTTCCCTCTTTACCAATATATTTTGAAATACGGTGAAGCGAATGAATACTTACATAAAGAACGTCTTCATTTTTATAAATAAGGCGGATGGCTTCCTGTTCCCTGTCATTGTTCACGATCTTCTCGAGCCCGTCGAAACGTCCTACGCCATGGTCAATATGCGTTACATAATCGCCTGGCTTCAGATCATAAATTTCTTTCAGTGTCAGCGCTTCCTTGCTGGTGTAACCCTCCCTAAGATGAAACTGATGATAACGTTCGAAGATCTGGTGGTCGGTATAGCAAAGAAGTTTCAGGTCATGGTCAACGAAGCCTTCGTGAATTGGCAACAGAATCACCCTAAATCGCTCGCAATCCTGCACCGCGGCTAAGGTTTGCTGCGCTCCACCTGATGCCGCTTGTGCAAGCTGCTTCGCTGATATATTTTCCCCATTTCGCCATTTCACCATTTCACTATCTGCATCCAGGTCATCCAATATCTCCTTCAGCCTGTCGGCTTGTTTGGGGCCGTCGGCCAGGATCATATTCCTGTAACCGTTTGCGGCGTGTTCGCGGAGATCAGCCATCAGCAAATCAAAACTCTTGTTAAAGGAAGGCTGGGGCGCAGTGCTGAATTCTATCAGCCGGGAATTTTTAAAGAAAAACTGCTTCCCGAATTCAACAGAAGAAAATTCCAGCAACAGGGGCAGGAACTCTTTTCCTTTCATTAAAAGCTCAGATCCTGCGAGTTTATCCATTTGTCCTGTGCAGAATTCCGTATCATCGAGCCAGATAACCGATTTTTCGGGAAGAAAACTTAAAAGGGGCTCATACGCGGTTTGTTTTTCCGGGTTCACCCGAATATCCGGCACTATCGTTATGCTTTCCTTTTTCTCAAGAGACAACTGGGCCGAAGGGTCGAATGTCCGTATTGAAGCAATGCTGTTCCCGCTAAATTCTATCCTGTATGGATGGTCATTGCTGAAGGAATAGACATCAATTAATCCGCCCCTGAGAGCAAACTGCCCCGGTTCCAGAACGAAATCAGCCCGCTCAAAATCATATTCGACCAGCAAATCAAGAATAAAATCCATGCTCACCTGTTCCCCGACCGTAAGCTTAAGAGTGTTCTTTTCAAGGAATTTCCGGCTGACTACTTTCTCAGCCAGAGCTTCGGGATATGTTACAATAAATAAACTTCCCGAATGGGTATTCAGGCGGTTCAGAATCTCGGTCCTCAGGAGTAAGCCCTGGTTATCTTTATGCCCCGTCAGAACGCCTTTTTTGAACGAGGAAGGGAAAAAAAGAACACTTTTATTCTCCCTGCCTGCAGAACTTTCCCGAAGGATCTGCTCAATGTCATTGAGGAAATATGCCGCCGACTCCCTGTCGGGGAGGATGGCCAGGTGTACCTGGGGGCTTTTTTTTACGATCGAAGCGCAAACAAATGACCTGGATGACCCGATGAGTCCTTTAAGACTGAAACGTACACGGGGCATGCCGTTCAGGGCTTCCGAAACCGCAATGGTCCTGGAATCCTGGAAATATTGTTCGATCAGGTCATCGGGATTCACAAATTGCAAAGATAGCTATTTGAGGCGGATTCCGGTTCCGGACAAATACCTTACCTTTGCTTTGATGGACATCAAGATATTTAAATTCGGAGGAGCATCTGTTAACTCCGCGGCCGGTTTTCGAAACGTCTGCCGGATCCTGAAGAAAAACCATAAAACCGGGATCATGGCTGTGGTTTCTGCAATGGGTAAAACAACCAATGCACTGGAAATTGTTCTGAAACATTACATGGCCAATGACCCTATACTGCTTATCGAATCCTTCAACGCTATCCATGAGGCCCATTTTAACGTGATCAGGGAATTATTCCCGGATGAAAGCCACCCCGTTTATGACGAGGCTGAATCACTGTTCGATCAGCTCAGGGGTTATTTCAGAAAAGGACATCTGTACGATAAAACGAAACGGGCCTATGATTTTGAATACGACCAGATTGTAAGTTATGGGGAGCTTTTCTGTTCATGCATTCTTTGTAATTATCTGAATTTACAAGGCATTCCATGCAAATTGTTTGACGCCAGGGAACTTGTTATAACTGATGACACCTTCCGTGATGCCAGGGTGAACTGGGAAAAAACAGCTGAAAAGATCAATGCTGCAATCCTCCCATTTTTTCAAAACCCAGGAAGCCTGTCAGTTGCCCTAACTCAGGGGTTTATAGGATCTGACCCCCGGGGCGATTCAACGACACTGGGAAGGGAAGGTTCAGACTATACGGCAGCTATACTGGCTTACGTTCTCAGGACCTCCGAAGTAACGATCTGGAAAGATGTTCCGGGCATTTTGAATGCCGATCCGAAATGGTTCAGCAATCCGAAAAAACTTGGTATAATCTCCTACCGCGAAGCTATTGAACTTGCATATTACGGAGCTTCGGTCATCCATCCGAAAACGATCAGGCCCCTTGAGAATGCAGGCATAAAACTTTTCGTTAAAAGTTTTCAAAAACCTTCATCTCCGGGGACTCTCATAACAAATATCGATCAATGGAATATCCGGTTCCCGATCTATATAAGGAAGCAGAACCAGGTACTTATTTCGATTTCGCCCAGGGATTTTTCGTTTATCGTTGAAGAAAATCTCAGCCATATATTCACAATTCTGGCAAAGCACAGGGCAAAGACCAATGTGATGCAGAATTCGGCAATAAGTTTCTCAGTTTGTCTTGACAGGAATGAACAAATGCTTCCGGAGCTGATCGAGGAATTGTCCTCAACTTACGAGATCCGTTACAACTATAATGTTGATCTTTTCACCGTGAGGCATTATACTCCTTCAGCAATCCGCCGTTTAACGAAAAGCCGCACAGTGCTTCTGGAGCAGAGGACCAGGCATACAGTGCATCTGGTGGTAAAGTGACGGAATTAAAACGCCCTAACGCAAAAACGCTGAACGCCTTAACGCAAAAACGCAGAACGCCCTAATGCTGAACGCAAAAACGCTGAACTCTTTTCTACGGAATTACTACCGGGAAATGATATTTAAATTCGGGATAATCAGGTTTGTCAAGAATATTCGTCAGGAAATCTGCATACGCATCGGTAAATGAAAAACTGTTGACGTCGTAATATTCATCAGAAAGGGGTTTGTTGCCTACCGCTCCCATATCGATGGCTGTGGTGTTGAATTCTTCCAGTTCCACAAAAGGAACAATACTTTTCATTACCGGCATCATTCCGAAATCTTCCCGAAGCAGCAGGTCAACAACTTTATCGGCAAGGGTTGCAGTAAGCCGGCGGTCATAATGACGGCAATGGCCCGATCTGGGGTAATACCCTGATATTTGCGCTCTTGCTTCAATTCCCAGTCGGGTTGAGATCTCTGAGGCCACAATGCCGCTCACACCTCCAAACCTTGGGTGGCCATATTCGTCAACCTCCGATGAAGCATAAACCACATCTACCTTCCCTGTCTTTTCATCATACCAGCGTATGCCTTCCGACACAGGGATCACAAGGCATCTTTTCCTGGAACTCATATAGGCCTCTTTCACTTTCTCAAAGAAGACTTCCTTGCGTTCTTTCGTGATGTCAAATTCCGGGATAAGGCCGAGATTTGCCCCCCCGAAGGAGGCAGTTCCTGTAAGCCAGCCCGCATCGCGTCCCATGACTTCAAGGATCAGTATGCGTGAATGGGATTCAGCGGTAGTTTTGATTTTGGAGGCAAACTCCATGATAGCCGTGGCTGCCGATGGAAATCCCGGGCAAAGCACGGCCTCGATATCCTTTCCGTTGTAATGATGAAATGTACGGGTGCGCAAGTCATTGTCGATGGTCTTCGGAAATCCTATGACCGGAATGCCTTCCGTTTCGAAAAGGCGTTTTGCAGCTCCGTTCGTATCATCACCCCCAATTGTAACAAGCACATCGATTTTATAGCGTTCAAGATTTTTCAACACCTGGGGAACCCTGCTCTCAGGATTCTTTTTTGAAGGGAATGGATTAGTGCGGCTCGAACGTAAAGCCGTTCCGCCATAATACCCGTCATAAGGCTGGTTTGTAAGATCAACAATATCGCCATCGCCAAGCAGGCCCTTCCAGCCTCTCAGCACACCATAAACTCTAAAACCCAGGAGTGAAGCCCTGTTGCGGATTGCTTCAATGCTTGAGTTTATAGCCGGAGTGTCGCCTCCGCCTGAAAGGATCGCCAGGGTTTTTCCTTTAAAAAGTTTGTGTTCAAGTCTCATGAGAAAGGTATTTTATTTTTTTGCAAAGCTATCAAAAATTTGAAGATGCAGGATGAAGGAAGCAGGATGTCAGATGTCGGATTTTATCAACCAAAACCTTTGCAAGCTTCACATTCGACTCCAGGGTCCAGCCGGCAATATGAGGCGTAAGAATCACATTATCAGAATCAAGCAAATACCTGAAATCAGGCGGTATGTCTTTTGAAAGCGCTTCAAAAGAGCTGTCCTCAAACTCGAGTACATCCAGGGCTGCTGCTCTGACCTTTCCTGCTTTCAGAGAAGCAACAAGAGCAGCAGTGTTAACTATTCCGCCTCTTGATGTGTTCAAGAAGAAAATATCCTTCCTGAATTTCTCAAAGAAAACCTCATTGGCCAGGTAGTGTGTTTCTTCATTGAGAGGAATATGGAGGCTTACAATATCGGCCATCCCCCATAACTCATCCATTGTACTTTCAGTTACGTTCCCATCCGAATATCCGCTTTTATATTTATCATAAGCAATGACATTGGCTTCAAACCCTTTGAGCCTTTGAGCAAAAGCCCCGCCCATATTTCCGTAACCTATGATCCCTATGGTTTTTCCTTTGATTTCGATGCCCCGGTTTCCTTCCCTGATCCACATCCCATGCCGTATCTCGGCATTAGCGCGGCAAATATGATTTAAAAGGGCAAGCAGCAGGCCCAGGGTATGCTCTCCAACCGCATCCCTGTTGCCTTCGGGAGAATTCAGACAGTGGATCCCAAGGCTTTCCGCGTACTTTACATCAATATTTTCAAGACCCGAGCCCACCCTTGCGATGAACCTGAGCTGTTTCGCTTTATCAAGAAAACCCTTGTCTATTGTTATTTTACTGCGGATGACTATGCCCGAATAATCAGATGCAATGGTCTCATAATCTTTTGTTCCGAAATCAGGAAATTCCTCGCAATGAAATCCCATTGCCGTAAGCTCCTCCCTGATGAGAGGATGCACAGTGTCGATGATAAGAACCTTATTCATAAATAGCTTAAAGCATGACATCCGCCATCGGCGAAAAGCGACTTATCCTGCTTTTAATTTCCCCACAAAAGTACCAATCATTTGGCTGGAATTGAATAAATCGGCATATTTTCGTACTTTCGCAGTTTCAAATTGCCATGTGGAATTTTCTTGTACGGTTCATTCTCAGGAACCGGATCCTTATTCTTCTTACAATAGCAGTGCTCACCGCATTTATGGCTTTTAAAGCCACAAATGTACAGCTGCAATACAAAAGTGAAAGCATACTTCCTGCAACAGACACCACTATCAGGGTCTACCAGAAATTCATTAACCAATTCGGCGAAGATGGTTCCGTGATGTTCATCGGTATCATAGAGCCGCAACTCTTTAAACTTAAGAATTTTAATGCGGTTTTCGACCTGTCTGATTCACTCAGCCATATTCAGGGCGTCGAAGGTATTGTATCAGTGACCAGGATATTCAATCTTGTAAAAAACGATTCTCTCCGCAAGTTCGTTTTCGTACCGATCAGCCCGAAAAAGCCGGCTTCTCAGCCGGAACTGGATTCCATTCACAGGCTTATACTTTCTCTTCCTTTTTACGAGCACCTTCTTTATAACAGGACCACCTCGGCTTACCTGTTTGCCCTTACTCTCGACAAATCCCTTATCCATTCGAAGGCAAGGCTGAAACTCATAGACGGGATCAAAAATATGGTAGAAAGGTTCAGCAGTCGCAATAATATTGAAGTACATTTTTCAGGCCTTCCGTATATTCAGACCCTGATCGCCAAAAAGCTGGAACATGAAATGAAGTTTTTCGTCATGCTTACCCTGCTCATCGCGGCCTTTTTCCTGTTTGTTTTCTTCCGATCTTACAAGGCAGTCGTCTTTCCAATGCTCGTGATCATGATCTCGGTTACCTGGGCGGTTGGATTTATGGGACTTTTTGCTTACAAGATCACGATGCTTACCGCCATTATCCCTCCTTTGCTTATTGTAATAGGTGTAGAGAATTGTATCTTCATCCTTAATAAATACCACTACGAATTCGCCCATCATAAAAACCAGGCCAAAGCGCTTTCAAGGGTGATCCAAAGGATAGGCATGGCCAACCTGCTTACCAATGCAGCCACAGCTGCCGGATTTGCTGCTTTCACGATCACCCGTAATAAGCTGCTCGTCGAATTCGGAATGATAGCCGCCATCAACATCATGGTGGTTTATGTACTCTCGCTGACCCTGGTCCCTATCATTTTCAGCTTCCTGCCACCTCCCGAAAGCCGGCATGTGAAACATATTGAAGCAAGCATCGCCACAAAACTGATCAATAAAGCTGTTTTCTGGGTAACTCATTACCGCAGCCAGATCTATATTTCAATGGGAGTATGTATAGTTTTTGGGATTGTGGGGGCCAGCCTTCTTCATACTTCCGGAACTATTGTTGACGATATTTCGAAAAAGGATCCTATTTATAAAGACCTGCTTTTCTTTGAGAAGCATTTTAAAGGCATCATGCCTCTTGAAATTTCCATTGATACGAGGAAGAAAAAAGGTGTCCTTCAGCTTTCCACTTTAAAAAAGATCGACAGGCTGCAGGATACACTTTCAAAATACCCGGAACTTTCAAAAGCGCTGTCGGTAGTGGAAGTTATTAAAACAGCCAAGCAGGCCTTTTATGGCGGAGACCCCCAATTCTACACCTTGCCCAACTCCAACGAGATCGCTTTTATGGCCGATTACATCCCCGATATGAAGCCAAAGAAAAAGAACCTGTTGAAAAATTTTATCGACAGCAATTACCAGGTCACCCGGGTGAGCGTTCAAATGGCCAACGTAGGAATTTTTAAAATTGACAGCATTCAGAAGAACCTTAAACCCAAGATCGACAGTATTTTCAATCCTTCAAAGTACACAATAAATGTAACCGGGACCTCCGTGGTTTTCATGAAAGGAACGAATTTCCTCATCAGGAATCTTTGGGAAAGCATCGCTTTGGCCATTGTGATCATTGCCGGTATCCTTGCATTCCTGTTCACTTCCTGGCGTATGATACTGATCTCGCTGGTGCCTAATATCATTCCCCAGCTGATGACCGCAGCACTTATGGGCTTTACCGGAATTCCGATAAAGCCATCTACTATTCTCATCTTCAGCATTGCACTTGGCATTTCGGTTGACAATTCCATACAGTTCCTGTCGCGTTACCGCTTGCAGCTTAAACACTCGAACCACGATATCCCATACTCTGTAATCTCGGCCCTGAAAGAAACCGGTTACAGCATGATCTATTCCTCGACTGTTCTTTTCTTCGGATTCGGGGTTTTCGTCCTTTCGACATTCGGAGGGACACAGGCTTTGGGCTTTCTTGTCTCCATAACACTTCTCGTTGCCGGTCTCCTGAACATGTTCGTTTTGCCATCGATGTTGCTGACCCTTGACCGATGGAGCACCACGAAGGCGTTTGAGGAACCTATCCTGGATATTTATGAGGACGAAAGGGATGAAGGGAGGAAGGAATGAATATAGAACGCCATAACGCTAAACGCCATAACGCTGAACGCTATAATGCCATAACGCTATAACGCTGAACGCAATAACGCAATAACTCCTTAACACATGAAAGGAATCGTCCTTGCCGGCGGGTCCGGAACACGACTTCATCCTCTTACCCTTGCCGTGAGCAAACAGATGATGCCGATTTATGACAAACCAATGATCTATTATCCCTTATCGGTTCTGATGATGGCCGGGATTCGTGAGATCCTCATTATTTCTACCCCTTTTGACCTTCCGAACTTCCGGAAGCTTTTAGGCGATGGCCAGGAGATCGGGATGTCGTTTTCTTATGCAGAACAGGCTGTTCCCAACGGACTTGCCCAGGCATTTATAATCGGCAGGGAGTTCATAGGGAAGGATAGTGTTTCCCTGATCCTGGGCGACAATATTTTTTACGGAAATGGATTATCACAACTGGTTCAGGAGAGCAGCAGACCTGAAGGGGGAATTGTTTTTGCTTACCATGTGCAGGACCCTGAGCGATACGGGGTTGTTGAGTTTGACGAACACCACAAGGCGCTTTCGATTGAAGAAAAACCAAAACAACCGAAGTCAAGTTTTGCCGTACCAGGCCTTTATTTTTACGACAATTCGGTTATTGAAGTAGCTCAGAACACAAAACCAAGTGCAAGAGGCGAGTACGAGATTACAGATGTAAACCGCCATTATCTTGAGCAGGGCAAATTAAAGGTTGGGGTGCTGAGCCGCGGCATTGCCTGGCTTGATACCGGCACTTTTGAATCCCTGCTTCAGGCTGCACAATTCGTAGAAGTCGTCCAGAACAGGCAGGGACTTAAAATAGGCTGTATTGAAGAGATCGCTTACAGGATGAGGTTTATAGACAGGGAACAGCTGACCCGTGTTGCACAGCCCCTGCTGAAAAGCGGTTATGGCCAATATTTATTGAATCTCGATGATCTTCCGGGTTTCTCGAAATAGATCCAAAAATCTCCCGATGCGGCAGAATGCTGGCGCTATGGGATACTGACATCCACCCATGTACACGAAAAAAGAGCTACAGGACGTAATATCAGCAGCCTTTCAAACGGCAAATTTTCATTTTCAGCCCCTTTCCCTTTATGATCCGATTAAATACATGATGGAACTGGGAGGAAAACGCCTGAGGCCTCTCCTTACACTTATATCCTGTGATCTTTTCGGAGGAAAAATTGAAGATGCCCTTGCTCCCGCAATGGGACTCGAACTCTTCCATAATTTCACCCTGCTCCACGATGATATTATGGACCATGCTCCTCTCAGGAGAGGCAAGGAAACAGTTTTTAAAAAGTGGAATACAAATTCTGCCATTCTGTCGGGTGATACTCTTTTTGTAATGGCTTATGAGCTGGTAACGAAGACAACTCCCTCTCTTTTACCCCAGGTACTTGAACTGTTCAACGATACCGCCAGAAAGGTCTGCGAAGGCCAGCAATACGATATGGACTACGAATTTATGGCAGGTATCTCGATTGATGATTACATCCTGATGATAAGGCTGAAAACCGCTGTGCTGATATCCTGCAGTCTAAAACTTGGGGCTATTATAGCTAAGGCACCCGAGGAAGAAGCCAATCTTATTTATGCATTTGGTGAAAACCTGGGGCTTGCTTTTCAGCTACAGGATGATTACCTCGATGTTTTCGGAGAAGTGGATAAGTTTGGAAAGGAAATAGGGAACGATATAGTTACAAATAAAAAGACTTTTTTATACCTGAAGGCTTTTGAGCTGGCAGGCGGGAATTCACTGGAGTTACTTAAAAATAATTTTAATAAGAGATCGCTCTCTGCCCGGAAAAAAGTTAACATCATTACAGAAATATATAAGGAGCTGCAAATTGACATTCTTACACGCTCGATGATCGATGAATATTTTACAAAAGCTATCGAAATAATGTCGAGGATTAATATTCCCGAAGACAGAAAGCAGATTTTGCTTGAAATTGCGGGCCAGATGGTGAACCGGGAAACCTGATCAGGAAAGCTGTTCAAGCTCATTATGCAAGGCTTCCCATCTTTCCATTTCCGCCGAAAGCCTTGATTTCATATCTTCATACGCTTTGCTAAGGGAACCATCCCTTATTCTCTCCTGGTACTTTTGCGGTTCACCCAGCATACCTTCCTGGATTCTGATCTCGTTTTCAAGCCGCTCAATTTCATCCTCCGAGTGGCTTATCTGGTTCCTGAGTTTTCGAAGTTCACGTTCCGATTCCTTCTTTTTCTCGTAACTTATTTTATTTTCAGAAACAGTATCCGGAGAACTGTCTTTTATTCCGGCTGAATCTTTCTCCAGTTCCGAAAGCGCCCTGATCTTTCTCTGCTCAAGGTAATCGTATATATCGCCGAGGTATTCCTTTATTCTTCCATCCCTGAATTCGAACACCCTGTTAGTGAGTCCCTGCAAAAAATCACGATCATGGGAGACAATAATCAGCGTACCGTCATATCTGAGAAGTGCGCTTTTCAGTATATCTTTAGACCGCATATCCAGATGGTTCGTGGGTTCATCGAGGATAAGAAGGTTGACTGGAGATAGTAAAAGTTTTGCAATGGAAAGCCTGGACCTTTCCCCCCCGCTGAGTACCTTCACCTTCTTTTCTATATCATCGCCACTGAAAAGGAAACCCCCAAGTATCGCTTTGATCCTGGGCCTGATGTCCCCGACCGCAATTTCATCAATGGTCTTAAACACGGTGAGCTCAGGATTGAGATGTTCACTCTGGTCCTGGGCATAATACCCGGTTACGACATTATGACCTTTTTTTAATTCTCCCGAATATTCAAGAACTCCCGCAATGATCTTCGAGAGTGTCGTTTTCCCTTCTCCGTTGCGCCCTACGAAAGCAATGCGTTCACCTTTGATGACTGAAAAATCCAAAGAGTGCAGTACTCTTTTCTGGGGATAATCCTTGATAATCTTTTTGCCTTCAAGTACAATTTTTCCTGAATGAGGGGCAGGTGGGAAACGAAAATGAATAGAAGATTCATCCGTAGCATCCACTTCAACAATCTCCATTTTCCCGAGCATTTTGATCCTCGATTGTACCTGTTTTGCCTTCGTGTTTTTAGACCTGAATCTCTCGATAAACCTCTCAACCTGGCGGATCTGCCTTTGCTGGTTCTCATAGGTTGCAAGCTGGTTCTCCATCCTTTCCTCCCGCATTTCCACATAGCCGGAATAGTTGGCTTTATAATCATAGATCTTCCCCATCGTAATCTCGATGGTCCTTGTGGTAACGGTGTCGAGGAAAGCCCGGTCGTGGGAAACAAGGATGACCGCGCCCCGGTACTGGACGAGGAAGCTCTCAAGCCATTGAATAGCTTCAATATCAAGGTGATTTGTAGGCTCATCAAGAAGTATCAGGTTGGGACGTCGCAAAAGTATCTTCGCGATTTCAACCCTCATCTGCCATCCGCTGCTGAATTCCGACATAGATCGATTAAAATCCTCACGGGAAAAGCCAAGCCCTGTTAATACTTTTTCCACGTCAGCGTGAACGGAACTGCCACCCAATATATGATAATGCTCATAAATGTCGGATTGCTGTTTCAGAAGACCATGGTATTCGTCCGACTCATAGTCCTGCCTTGAGTGGATCTCCGATTCCAGGCTTTTCAGCCGGTCCTCCATTTCGACGATCTCAGTGAAGGCCATCGTTGCTTCGGCAATGACCGTTTTACGGCTTTGTATCTCCATTTCCTGCGGAAGGTATCCGATAGTCTGACCTTCAGGAACGACGACTTCACCCTCTCCTGACTTCTGAGTCCCGTTGATGATTTTAAGCAGGGTTGATTTCCCTGCCCCGTTCTTCCCTACGAGGCCGATACGGTCTTTATCGTTAATGATAAAAGAAACACGGTCGAAGAGGGGCACTCCCCCGAACTGTACTGATATATTGGATAACGATACCATCGGTTTGACAAATATAGGCATAAAAAAAGAGGCCGGCGAAAAGCCGGCCTCTTTGAGAATATCTAATTAAAGATTAATGCGTGACTGTTACTTTCACTGTACGGGTACCCTGTTCGGTGGCAACCTTCACAAAGTAGATGCCGGCCTGCATGTTCGAAACGCTGAACTGGGTGAGCTTTCCGTCAACAGTAGAATTCCTGTAAACGGTCTGGCCAACATAATTCATTACTTCGATAGAATTGATCACGTAATCGCTCTTCACGTTTACATTTTCAGTTGCAGGATTCGGATATACCACGATCTGTCCGCTACCGATTTCCACGATACCTACAGCCGGGAATTTAACGGTGACAGTATCGCTGCCCAATGATTCGCAGAGGAAAGCGTTGGTTATCGTATCGTAGAACACAGCAGTTACAAAATACTTGTATGTACCCTGGTCTGATAAACGAATGACGTTAGTTAAGTTTGTGTTAGTAACTAAAGCGCCGTTCAGTTTTACGAAAGGAGGTACACCGGTTAAGTCTGTACGATAAACATTATAACCATGCAGTGATCCGTTTGCAGCTGGTGCATCAGGAAGTACGGCTGGTTGTGCAGCTTTAACATTTACATTAGCGCCTGAATTGTTGACGGCTTGTGTAAGTGTGGTTCCTTTTTTGCTAACCGGCAATTGCGTAGGATCGATAGTAGTTATCCCTGCATTCGGTCCCTTATCATTTACACAAACATTTGCACGTTGCAAGAATGTTAAAGGAGCAGCATATCCAAACAAGTCTACTGCAGAACCAAATGATCCGGCATAATTAGTCCAGCCAAGGCCAGATGGAAGCACCTGTGTTGTAACACCATCCCAAACGAAGTAGTTTTTAACAGGAAGTGCGGTAACGGCGTAATCAACCAAAGCATAAAATGCTCCCATGTATGGAATATCAGCGATAGGAACATTAATCCATGTACCTGAAGGATAAGCGGCTGCAGGTCCATTTATAAAAGGAGCAGATTGACCAATCAGGTTATATGCAGCATCGTAAATGTATATAATACAAGATTGAGACGATGATGAAGATGTTGAGCTAAAATACATATCAAATGACTTTATAACACCTATTGTTCCGGCATCAATCGGGAAATAATTACCCATCATGATGTTATAACCCGCATTAATAGATGTACCATTGGTCACAACGTCACCATCAAATATATACTGTGCTGGTGTGCAAGCTGTACAATTCGGAGCTGCCCAGGACAGGTTCACGATGTTATGAGATTGTGTATAGGTCAAAGAGTTCGGAGGAGTACAAATAGCATAAACATCCACATTATCTACATACCAATGCAGAATATCGCGTGAGTCGACGCCATTAGCACGGAAACGCACCTGGAAAGCCTTGCTCATAACACCGATAAGCTTAATGTGATGTTTAGTCCAACCGTAGCTTTTATCGTTCGTTAAAGTAAGGGCGGTAATCCAGGTACCATTGAGTTTATATTCAATTGCGAGATTTTCATGGCTTGTATTGGTCTGGCTTATGAGTTTGAAATCAAAATCAAGCCAGATAGCTCCGCAATTGTAAGGTGCAGCTGTCAGTGTAGGAGTAGTCAAAGAACTAGAATATGGTGCAGCCTGAACTGGTTGCCACGCGAAATCGGCACAAGGTAAAGGATTTCCAATCCCGGTATTGACTGTCCAGTTGGTGCTACCGACACTCCACTCATTGAAAGCAAAGGTTCCGTTATCCCATGGTTCGTAGAAAGGTAATGCACGACCATAATTAATGGGCACTAAAACAGGGCCTGCAGGCAATGAATAATCATGTCCCGGTGCAACAGGGCTAACATCATAGTAAGCTTTAACTTCATATGAATAAAGTCCTGAAGGCAGATTATAATCGTAATATTCCAAGGTGCTATTACCCGGAATAGAAGTAAGCAGGCTTCCGTCGCGATAGATTTTATAACCTTGCTGTAAAGGAGGAACATCTGCCGGAGCTGAAACAATGTGATCAACATTATCATATGAGCTTACTTCAAGCGTCGGTTTGCCTGATGGAGCGTTTGCATTTCCCTGAGGCGCTACGCCACCAGTTAACAACATGTCTTTTTTCTTATCATACACAAAAGCTGTAGCACGAATTAAAAATGCTCCCTTCGTTGTTGTTTCCTTAAAAAGATATGTCAGTACAGTTCCATCACCTTCCCAATAGTAGTCCACATTATTATGGTGAACAGAAACTAAGGTATCAATATATACTGCACAACCTGCCCAAGCGGGGTTAGGAATGGTATATCTCAAAAGTCCATAGAATGGCCCGTTAAAAGGAACATTAGGCATAGAAACGGTATCCCATCCACCGGTTCCGGAGACTGCTTTGGGTATAAACGTAGCAGAAGAACCCATCAGATGACCTGCAAGGTCATACATATCCATCTGGTAAGTAATGGCTCCGGTTTGTGTTGATGTTTTGAAAGTTTTAATGGTAAATGATTTCATTAAACCAGCAGTACCTGCTGCAATGGGGAAATAATTACCCAAACCTTCAATAGCAGGAGCTCCACTGACAGACATACCAAGGTTAGGATTACCCTGAGAATCAAGAATGAAATTCACAAGATGCCCTGGGGTACAATTCGGAGCTTTCCATGTCAGATATGCAGTGCTTTCGATTGGGATACCGGTAAGTACCGTCGGAGCACAAAGGAAAGCTGAAGTGAACTGATCACAAGACTCAACAGATTCACCGCCGGCATAAAGAGCTTTAACGCAGGCATTGTATGTAGTTCCATACAGTACCTGGGAAGCAGGGAACTGATAATGTGTCTCCGTGGTTGAACCACTTAGGATTGTGTTGGAGGTTGTCATGTTGGTCAAATAAACATTATAGGCCAAGATGCAGGATGTGATATCCTCATTTGCTCCAACAATTCTGATATTATCAATATCCCAATAGTTGATTAAGTAGGCGTCGTCACCATATGCACGGAAACGGACTTTGAATGTTTTATTGATATATCCATCGATGTTGATATCTTCAGGTGTCCAACTGAAACCAGCACTGGATGAATCGGCCACATAAGTTTTTAACAATTTCCAGGTGGATCCGTCGAGGATTTCAACTTTCAAGCCCGAAAGGTAACCTGCACCGAAATTGCTAAACAGGATATCATACATCAGATGCAGATTTCTGGTTCCCGGAGCCGAGTGTACAGATTTACTGGTCATACTGAGGTTGTAGTTGGTAATTAAGTCCCAGTAAAATTCTGCAGTGGGCGCCGGATTACCAGCATAAGTATTAACGGTCCATTCATCCCAAAGTCCTGTTGGATCCTGTTGGACGGTCCAGCCATTGGTTGCAAAATCTCCGCTATCCCAGGTTTCATCGATACCAAACCAGTTATTTATCGGTTTGTTCCACGATGCAATAACCGTTAAAGGATCAACAATCATTCCCGAAGGAGGAGTTTTTTGCTGAATCAGGGTTACATCATAAGTTTTATCAGCTAAAATTGAAGTCGGGCTGAGATTGTAAGCCATGAAGTTGAAACGCTCAACCTTGAGTGAATAACTGCCTTTCCATACTGTGGGGAAGACAACTGTATGACTGGTTGAGAGAGTAGCCGTATACGTTGAGTCGAAAAGAATGTTATGAAGTGTAACCTTAGTACCGGCTATATCCAGTGTATCACAGGAAAGCGTAACATTAACAGTAACTGCAGCGGTCCAGTTCTTGCCCAATACATTGGAGAAGATTGGCGTGGACCAGCGGTTATTGGTATAATGAGCTTTCACTGCCCAACGCCATGCACCATCGGCAAACGAAGGCCAGCTTGGATCAGTGGTAGAAGTTCCGGTTACAGCTGCAAGAGATGTCCAAAGAGTGGGATCACCTTCCTGTCCTTGTTGCAGGCGGAAAACCTGATATCCTGTAACAGCAGCGATATTATCAACCGGGCCTCCGAGGCCGTTAACAACCGCACGGATCATGAAGTTGCCTGGGGCAGGTAACCATGAGCCGGCGCCGGAAACGTATTTCGAAAATGACCTCAGCTGGTTATTCGTAGTGTCAACGCCAAGACGGGCTGCTGCGGGAGGAGATCCAACCTGAATCATTACCAGGTAGAAATTACCGCTGGTAATATTGATGTTGGGGATTGTAAAAGCATTCCAGCCGAATGAAGTCGGAGTCACTGTAACAGCGCTTCCGACAGCAACGCCGGGTGCGCCTCCGGGGCCACTGGCATCATACACCTGCATCGTAAAGGGTGCAAGTGAACCAGGAGTAGTGCCTGCGGGATAATCAGCGGCAAGGCCGATATTCACATTTCCGCCAACAACCTTTACCGGGTAATTGAGAGCTGTAAATTTAACGGCATTCATATTAGCTCCGGCTCCCCATACTGTTGAAAAGTCCTGAATCCCATCATCATAGATGAGTTCATAATTACCAACAGGGAGTGACCAGTTAAGATTGACGGCAGTGGCTCCTGTGTTAAGCGCTGCGGTAAAAGGTTGTGATGCAGGATTACAGGTTTCATTCATTGCCATATTCAGGACGGTGGTAACACCGGATGCTAAAGTAACAGCTGCCGTAGTTGTATCATTCCATCCTGCTTTTGTGAACTTTACGCCGGTCGGTGAAGGGATCGGGAAAATATTCATCGTATACAAACCGCCGTCGAGGGAATATGTCACATTTCCTGCAATGACGATTTTTGCACCTTTAATAGGCAGACCATCAGCAGCACAGGTTACAACACCCTGGAGAGTGGCAGGGTTTGGAGCGAGACTAAAGTTAAGTGTGGTGGTTGCTCCTTTAACGACTGTGGTTGATTTGGTTTGAGGAAAATAAGTAGTTTTTGATGCCGTAAAATTCCAGGTGCCTTCCCATGCTGCGGCTGAAGTATATACTCCTCCGGCAGCTGTGTTAGTACTAAAGGCGGTACTGGCGACATTTGCGCCTACAATCCCGGTACCAAAATAATTATCCAGGACAGTGCCTGTTAAAGTACCCTGTTCAGGCTGAGTTAAACGAATAACAGGTTTGTTTCCGGAATAGCTTGCAGCAGAAGCTAATGAACAGCCTGCTCCTATAACATCAGTGTAATTTATCAATGTTCCGTAAGGAGGGTTTGCAGTGCCGGTCGGATATACGGCCACCATGTTCCCGGTGGATAATCCCCATCCGCTGCTGCCATAGCAAACCTGGATTTGAATATTGGAGGTTCCGTCCCAGATGAATGGTGTTGAGAGTGTAAACGTATTCCATCCCACTGTAAAATAGTATCCGGGACTTGAAGGACCGGTCCATACAGGTGTTAAATCATTATCAAAAGTCATGTTTAAGCCTGTATTCGTGGTGTTTTTCATTGATATCACCATGTCAATCAGGTTCGGAGTATCGGCCAATGTGATACAATTGTAACCAAGCCCGGTGATGGGACCAGCTACAACACCATTTGCGGTCAACTCGCTGGCGAAATAAAGATACTGTACCCTGGCGCCATGGTAGAACGTATGAAATGGCCAGGATGAAGTGGTCGTTTGCACACCGACAGTGTGCGCAACATAGGCCAAACCTTCCTGAAGAAATAACACGGTCGTCAATGCAAGAAGCAGTGTCAGCCGTGTTAAAAATTTGGAAACATTTTTCATAATGTTTTGGGTTTTAAGTTATTACTGAACTATTAACATAATATGGGGATCAATTATACAATTGATATATATAGGGATTTGCTTCATAAAAAGAAATCTCAATTAAGAACCACATTCTTAATTGATTGATTATGCGTTAGTTACTAAATATTTTCGAAAAAGCATCCCTGCTTTTTTTGACTCAGACAGCAAATATAAAACAATTAATTTAACAAAAAGCAATTTTTTTTAAGATTATTTTATTTTTTTAAGCAGCTGAAAAAGGTCGTGAATTTTACTAATTTTGCGGCGAATATAATATAAATATGTATGAAGGCTATTAAATTAACATTAATTATCTTATTCAGTGTGGTCATTTTCTCTTCCTGCAAGACCAGCGGGAGCCTGGTGATTGGTTCCTGGAAATGCACAGCTGTGAAACAATCATCTGCTCTGGCAAACACCCAGGAAAAAACCGCTAATTCACAACCATCCGAAATAGTTGAAAACAATTCACCAGAGGGTAATTCAACGGAAGCCGAAAAATCCGTCGAAAAACAGCTCCGCGAAGTGCAATCTGCCTTCCCTGATATCATGAGCGCCTTTGTTATCAATACCGATAAGACCGCAACAGTTACCTATCTTAATAAAACCCTGAGTGGTAAGTGGACGCAGGACAGCAAAACAAATGCAATTACAGTTACTGATGGTTCAGGCGGCGGGGCTGTAAGCTTCAGTTTTCAAAAAATCAATGCCAACACCCTGAAAATAACGAAAGGCTCTCCTTCTGAACCGATACTGCTGCTGTATAAAAAACAATAACAAAAATTCACCTTATCAATATCCCTGCCGTTTTTTTTAACGGATAATCAAAGAAACATTCCTGCAGGTGTTATTTGTGAGGATTCTGAGGATGTATAAACCCGGTGCTATCCCGTTAAGTGAAAGCCTGTTTTCTTTTAAATCCTGACCTGAAACACCGCATACCAACTCCCCTAGGTTGCTGAAAAGCTGAATGTATTTTATGGGCAGTTCCGATTTTATCCAGATCAGGTCATGGGATGGATTCGGATATACTTTTATTAAGGCATCCCGGTTAATTTGTGAAACCGAAGTAACCACGTCAATTAAAACTGTATCGGAAGGCATGGATTGTGTACAAACCGGGTTTTCGATCTGTACATAATATTTGTACAAACCTTCAGGGAGGTCAGCATCGGTATATGTTGTATCTGTAACCGGCTGGCTGTTGACTTTCGAGAATGAATTTCCGACACCATCATTCCGGTAAACATCATAATATGGCTCAGTCAGGGAAAGTTTTTTACCGCCGACCTTACAATCATCAATAGCCCAGTAATACCATAATCCCTGCCCGTTTCCATCGATGGCATGCCAGGCAATATCAACGACATCACCTAGAAATGACGACATGTCAACGACATAAGGTTCCTGCCAGTGATTGTACCCTCCCACTCCTGCATAGGGAGGAAGGGCCGACATATCGAGCAGGCTTACCCAGGACTGCCCCTGATCAGTGGAAACCTGTACATAATAATGGTCCCCATGTGAGGAACCCTGGTAGGCCAGGCTCCAGAATTTCAGATTCCCGTTCACATAGACATTCCGGGCAATGATCCATTCATCCTGCCTGTAATAATCCCAGTACAATCCGGCTGAATAATTTCCCGAATGGACCCCGACCGGGGATGAAATACCTGCATGAGTCCAGGTAGATGAAGTATTGGTAATTATTCTGTCCCATCCCGATGGTGGAAAATCCTGTGCTTCAAATCCTTCATTTAGTTGATTCCCGCCTCCATTGCAGCGGGGAGGGCTCCACTGCAAATGAGTATCCATCCCGAATGCTTCTCCTGCAAAATTTATTGCCGGGAGGCAAACCGGATAAACGGAAATATTGTCGATAAACCAATTCAGGATATTCGCCGAATTTGAGCCTGTGGCAAGAAACCGGAATTTGAATCCCTTTTCTTTTACAGCGCTGATGTCGATATGGTGATGCACCCAGTTTGTACTCCCCGAATTGACGAATTCAGCTTTCTGATGCCAGGCCTGGTTGTAGTTCACTTCGAAAATCAGTTTTTCTGTCCCCGTGGCATTGTTATCAGTGAGTTTAAGGTCAAAATCGAACCAGATTGAGGCACATGAAAACAAGGTTGCATCCAGTGCCGGACTTTCAAGGATCTGGCTATAGCCTGATTGCGGAGGAAGCCCTGTGAACATAGCGGAAGGCGCCGGATTTCCCGTGTTCTGACTGATTGTAAAATTGCCCTGACCCCCCGGAAAAGTCCAGCTGTTAGTTGTAAAATTGCCCTGATTCCAGGGTTCCGAAAATGGTAACGCCTGGCCGTAGTGGATCTGCACATTGACCGGTCCGTCAGAAACCGAGTTACCCTGCTGTGAAGGATGACCATAGGGAGTAAGGTCATAAACCGTGCAAACCCGGTAATTATAACTACCGGGATCCAGGCTTGTATCGGAATAAGCCAGTATGTCCGCCCCTGGAATAAATTTACGAAGAACGTCATCCCTGTATACATTATATCCTGATATTCCGGGAGGGGTTGTATAAGCGGTATCTATACGATAAACCGGTTTTTCCCAACGAATCAAAGCGGTGCTTCCCGATGCTGATCCGCTGAGGTTCCCGGGTGGCCATAAAAATCGGGAAGTTATTTGCCTGCATTCCCTGCTGGAATGACCGCTGGTGTAAATTGCCTCAACACATGCATTATACGTAGAATCGTACTTGACAGCTGTTCCGGGGATACTGAAATTATTAGCTGTTACAGTAGCAAGAAGTGTATTGTCGAGGTAAAAACTGTATCCGTAAATACAGGGAGCCAACAGGTGTGCCGATTCGGAAGCGTACACGAGAATATTGTCAATATACCAGCCGTTAATCTGGTAAGAATCGGATCCTGAAGATCTGAACCGGATGCGAAATGTTTTATCGGCGAATGATGAAATATCCAGTTCATCCCTGGTCCATAAAATATTTCCTCCCGCATTACTCCAGGTTCTCAGTGTTTGCCATGAGGCTCCGTCAGAAATTTCCACAAACAGCTTCTCTGAAGCAGAAGAAGAAAAGTTCTCGAGTGAAAGATCATATTTCAGGGTTAAGATCGGGCTGTTCTGACCTGTTAACGGAGGGCTTATAATTGACTGTTCATAATTATATACCCTGGGAGACCAGTTAAAGAAAGCAGATGGAGCAGGGTGACCATTGGAGGTGGAAATCATCCAGTTACTGCCTCCCGCAACCGTCCAGCCTGCCCCGGCGAAACTCCCTCCTGACCAGTCTTCCTGTAAGAGGGTCTGATTATAAAACGGAACATCCCATCTGGAATATAAACTCAGGCTGTCGACCACAAGGTTTGTAGGCGGAGATTTTCTCTGGAGAAGGATTATATTTACTGTTGTTTCTCCCATTATATAAACAGTGGCATGATAATCCTGGTACCCGAATTTTTTTGCCGTAACAGCATAGGATCCCTTCCACACATGAGGAAAAATAAGGTTCCCTGTACTATCGAAAGAGGCGGTATATAATGTGTCGGGGTAAACCATGTTTTTAAGCTGAAGGTCCGTTCCTGAAGGGCTCGAACCTGAGCAGCTCAAAACAAGATCCACAGTAACAGGGGCGGTCCAGCATTTACCAACCACATTGGAGATCGCTGGAGTTGACAGGCGGTTACCATAATACCTGGCCATAACCGCCCATCGGAAAGGCCCGCAAGGCAGGCTGCTCCACGAAAGGTCAACGGTATGTGTTGAAGAGACCGAATCGATATAGGTCCAGGCCAGCGGATTTAATTCTTCCCCCTGGTGTAACCTCCAGACCTCGTAAGCAATTACATTTTCAGGTGATTTTTTGAATGCGGGCGGACCACCTGGTCCGCTAACAAGGGCTCTTATCATGAAATTGCCACTTGCCGGCAGCCAGTCACCGCTGCCGCTCACAAACCTGGAATAGCTTCTGAAACCGGGATTGGTCATATCAACGGCAAGGCCTGCTGCATCCGGAGCATTGCCACCCTGGACCATCACGATGAAGAAATCTCCTGCAGTAATGGTTACAGCCGAAGGCAGGGTAAATACCACCCAACCGAAGCCTGAGGGTGTAACATCCAGTGGCCCGGCGAGTATTGACCCGGGTGAACCTCCCGATCCGCTTGCATCCATAATAATTATCTGGAAAGGTTGAAAAGGATTGCTGCCGGGAGGATAGTCGGAGGCCTGACCGATATTGACTGAGCCACCCAGGATATTTGCAGGATAGTCAAGGGGAGTCAACTTTAGGGCGCTCATATTGCCTGATTGGGCCCATACCCTGAAGTCATCCTGTATCCCATCATCATACAGCAATTCATAATTTCCGACCGGTCTTTCCCAATTCAGAACAATCCCTTCCTGAATTGTATCGAGTGCAGCTGATATCAGGGGCGATGGATTCGGCGTTTCGAGAAGCCTTATCATGAGGTTTGTCATACTTCCATCCTCAAAGCTGATCGGAGCGGATGTAAACGGGTTAAATCCCGGTTTTGTGCAGGATATGATATAAATACCTGCAGGACTTATTTCCAGGTGATACAGTCCACCGCTTACAGAATAAGTGGAACTGCCGTTGACAGTAATTTTTGCGCCGATAATCAGGCTGCCGTTTACAGCATTGGTTACTGTGCCTTTGAGCAAGGCGCTTGAAGGATCAGCTGTTCCTGAAATCAGCGTTTGACTTGTCAGGAGGAATTCTGCAAACAAGAATAGATAAAGAATGCGTTGTGTTTTCAGCCAGGTCATAGGATTTAGGCAAAGTTAGCAAAAAATATTCGAAGAAGTTCTTGGTGCAAAGAAAAAAACCATATCTTTGCACTCCCAAATTTGATTATCAAACACAGTTTATGTACGCAATCGTGGAAATAGCCGGACAGCAATTCCTGGTAGAAAAGAAGGATGAAATCTTCGTGCACCGGCTTGAAGGTGAAGCAGGTTCAAAAGTTGAATTCGATGAAGTTTTACTGCTTGATGATAAAGGAAGTGTCAGCGTTGGGAAACCTCACGTTGAAGGCAGCAAGATTACCGGAAAGATCATTGATCATGTGAGAGGCGATAAAGTGATCGTCTTTAAGAAAAGAAGAAGAAAAGGGTTTCAGAAAGAGACCGGCCACCGTCAGGATTTCACGAAGGTATTGATTGAAAATATCAGTGTGAAAGGCGCAGCCAAGGCAAAGAAAGCCAAAGAAAGCGAACCCGAAGAATAAAATTCTTAACAGATTATTAGAACAATATACTATGGCACATAAAAAAGGTGCGGGAAGTTCAAGCAACGGGCGTGAATCCCACAGCAAACGGTTAGGTATAAAGATTTATGGCGGCCAGTTCGCCTCATCAGGTTCAATTATTGTGCGCCAGCGCGGGACTGTTCACAGCCCGGGAATTAATGTAGGCATAGGTAAAGATCATACACTGTTCGCGCTTACCGATGGTCTGGTTGAATTTACCAGGAAACGCCAGGACCGGTCTTATGTTTCCGTAATTCCGTCGAAGGAAGAATCGAACTAAACGATATTTGTATAATGATGAGGCTGTTCCTTGTGTTTGGGACGGCCTTTTTTATTGTGAGGACGAGACGTCGCTCGCATCTTTGCAACGCGGCTAGGGTTCGCTGCGCTAGACCTGATGCCGCTTATGCAAAATGTCTCGCTCCGGTAACATCTCGTCCTCACGATTTAATATCTTTGCAACATAAATACAAACCAATGCTACAACTATCATTAATCAGGGAACAGACCGCTGAAGTCATTGACCGGCTGAAGCTGAAGAATTTTGACGGAGCTCAGATCATAAACGATATTGTGAGGCTTGATGATTCCAGGAGGGAAACCCAGAAGGCCCTCGATGATGTTCAGTCTCAAAGCAATTCCCTGGCAAAAGAAATCGGCGTTTTTTTTAAACAGGGCAGGATCCAGGAAGCTGATGAACTGAAGGAAAGAACTGCCGCATTAAAGCTTAAGGCAAAAGACTACGACGAGAAGCTTGAATCAGTAAAAAAAGAGCTGGATGACCTGCTTGTCCGGGTACCTAATCTTCCGCATCCGGGCATTCCATCGGGCAAATCAGCTGAAGATAATGAGATCGTTCACCTGGAAGACGATCTTATCCCGGCATCAGGGGAGTACCTCCCTCACTGGGAACTGGCTTCGAAATATGACATCATCGATTTTGCGACCGGAACAAAGATCACAGGTTCAGGATTTCCTCTATACAAAGGAAAAGGCGCCCGCTTACAGAGAGCTTTGATCAACTTTTTCATAGACGAAGCCCTGGCTGCCGGGTATACCGAGGTCCAGCCCCCTTATATGGTCAATGCTGCTTCAGCTTTTGGCACAGGGCAGCTACCCGATAAGGACGGCCAGATGTATTACGCCCAGGTTGATGATCTGTACCTTATCCCGACCGCCGAGGTGCCAGTTACAAACATGTACAGGGACAGCATACTCAAAGTCCAGGACCTTCCTTTTAAAAACGTGGCTTACTCAGCCTGCTTCCGCCGCGAAGCCGGTTCTTACGGTAAAGATGTTAGGGGCCTGAACCGCCTGCACCAATTTGATAAAGTCGAGATTGTGCAGGTGACCCATCCTGAAAAATCCTACCAGACCCTCGAGGAGATGCGCGAATATGTTGCCGGGCTGCTCAGGAAACTTAAACTGCCTTTCCGCATTGTGAAACTATGCGGAGGAGATATGAGTTTTACTTCGGCTCTTACCTATGACATGGAAGTGTGGAGCGCGGGGCAAAAACGGTGGCTCGAAGTAAGTTCGGTTTCCAATTTTGAATCTTTTCAGTCTAACCGGCTGAAGCTGCGGTATAAGGATGAGGCCGGGAAGATCCGCCTGGCACATACTCTTAATGGCAGCGCACTGGCTCTCCCGCGTATTGTTGCTGCCTTACTTGAATTAAACCAGGTTCCTGAAGGGATCAGGGTCCCTGAAGTTCTCAGGCCATACTGCGGATTTACAACAATTAATTAACAGCTGCATTACTTCAGGAAAAATATTATCGTACATTTATAGCTGTTTTTAATCCTCCGAAAAGGATGAGAAGGTTTACACTTGTAACTCTTTTCCTGCTTATTTCCGCGCTTTCTTTTGCAGGTCTTACTTTTGGTATTAAAGCCGGATATAATGCCAATAAACTTTCAACGAACATTGATTCTATCAGTTCGCAGTTCAAATCAGGGATGCAGCTTGGAGTTTTTGTAAGGATAGGGAAGCGATTTTTTGTCCAGCCCGAGTTATATTACACCCTGCAGGGTGCCCAATACGTTCTCAATGATCCTTTCAGTAAAAATGCCTGGAACCAGAAAGTCACGATTGGATCCATCGATATCCCATTACTCCTGGGCTTTAATATCGTCAATGGAAAAACGATCAGTTTCAGGGTAAACTTAGGACCGGTTATATCATTCGTCACGAACCGTCAGGTGAAGGACCTGAACGACCTGGTACCCGGACCGCTTACAGGCAGCAGCATCAACCCGGTAAACTGGTATATTCAGGCCGGCCTGGGCCTTGACCTGTGGTTTTTAGCTATTGATGTACGATACCAGGGAGGCCTGAACGAAGTGATAAGCAGTGTTCAGAGCGGGGGGACAAACTGGGATTTCAGCAGCAGGAACAACGTATTCCAGGTTTGCCTGGGATTTAAGATTCTGTGATTAAAATGCAGTTTATGGAACATCAGGTTTATAAAAGAAAATCGCCTGTCGCAAGGTTCATTACATCAGGGATAGCAGTAATTTGCTTAATTCTTCTGTCATGCACGAAGCAAGTCGAGCCGGTGACAATACCGGCCTGGGAAGACAACAATGCCGATTCTGCAAGGCTGAATATAACCATAAAGATACCCCAGGGAACCTTCCTTACGGGTAAAACCGTAATCCTGGCTTTGAGTCGCGACAGCCTCAGCAAAAATATTCTCGTGCGCAGTACCCTCACCAACACTGCAGGCATTGCAGTATTTCGCAAGCTGTATCCCAGGAAATTCTATTACAGTTGTACCGCCACCAGCAGTACTGTGATTTACTTCGGAACAGGAACGGCAAACCTTTTATCAGGGATGACCAAAGACACCGTACTAACCGTCCATTGATTGTGAAAGTCGGCGGAAAGCATTACCGGACGGTATGGATGGAAGGCTCTTCCGTATTTTTCATTGAACAAAACCTCCTGCCTTTTGAATTCCGTATTGAGCAGTCAGAAAATTTTGCCCGCTCCTGTCATGCGATCAGGACTATGCAGGTCAGAGGAGCCGGAGCCATCGGAGCCCTGGCAGGTTTTGCGATGGCGCAGGCTTTTATTGAAGCGGAAACAACCGGCAACCCCGCTCTGATTCTAAGAGCCAGGGCAGAGATTGAGAGTACAAGGCCTACAGCGGGAAACCTCTTCTTTGCCGTTGAAAAGGTGTATTCAGCAGGTCAAAGATCTGCAGGGGATGCCATGGCTGAAGCTATGGCTATCGCAGATAAAGATACCGAAGATTGCAGGAAGATAGGGGAATATGGGGACAGCCTGATCAGCGATGGTTTCAGAATAGAGACTCACTGCAATGCCGGATGGCTTGCTTTCGTTGATTACGGCACTGCCCTTTCACCCCTCTACATGGCCTATGGCAAGGGCAAAAAGATTTTTGTTTATGTGGATGAAACCCGACCACGAAGCCAGGGGGCGCGGTTAACGGCCTGGGAACTCCATCAGGAAGGCATCCCCCATACCATCATTCCCGACAGCGCAGGGGCATGGCTGATGTCACAGGGGAAAGTCGACATGATGATCACGGGCGCCGACCGGATCGCCTCAAACGGTGATACGGCTAACAAGATCGGAACATTTGAAAAAGCCCTGGCTGCAAAAGCCATCGGGATCCCTTTTTATATCGCAGCGCCTTTATCAACCTTCGACCTGAAATGCCCGACCGGGAAGGACATACCGATTGAGGAACGCAGCCAGGAGGAGGTCCTTTACGCTGAAGGACCTGATGAGAGCGGCACGATGAGGAAAATACGCCTGGCATCCCCCGGCTCGTCAGCTTTCAATCCGGCTTTTGATATAACCCCGGCTGAACTGATCAGCGGGATAATTACTGAAAGGGGAATCGTGAGGGCGACGAGGGAGGACATAATTATGGTAGCGAGGTAGCAAGGTAGCGAGGTAGCGAAATGGTGAAATTGTAATTTGTACATTGTAC
>Ga0208103_1000041_pt1 | contig 92305 bp, 86 predicted proteins | sample CryBogmetaGMA75M_FD_184550 | JGI IMG/M metagenome (GOLD analysis project Ga0208103, IMG submission 184550) | Freshwater microbial communities from Crystal Bog, Wisconsin, USA - MA7.5M (SPAdes) | ecosystem: Environmental > Aquatic > Freshwater > Lake | place: Crystal Bog, Wisconsin, USA... | reverse complement strand
ACATAAAGGCCTTTAAAAATCCAGACCTAATGTGATTGCAGGGAGCCACACGACGCGGGAATTTTATGGTTTATCCGCGGCTCATAGGATTTCTCCTTCCCATATATAGGATCCTGTAACTTAATGCATTCAGGAAGACGTCAATAAGCCACTTGGCGCAATCCATCAGGTCACATGCGATTCAGAATATGGGAAGACAGGTAGAGACAATCAGCCATTGCCATGTTCCGATTTCTCGTTTCATTCAATGTCATTGAATGTTTCATTAAATACTTCTCTCTTTTCAGGACTCTGATGCCTCATTCAAATGTCTCCACAGATCGGGATTCACCCGTATTATAGACACGTTACAGATAATTACACAGAATCTGATAAAGCTGGCATGCATATTGCGCTTGTATGACGACAAATAAATCAGAAACATTGGAGGAAACAGATCATGAAAAAGACAATTAAGACATTAGGCCTGGCGGTATTTGTGGTGCTGATGACATCTACATTCGGCTTTGCCGAGTATGCAACAGCAAGTGTGAGCGAGTTCCCGTATTTTCAGCTTGGATGTTTGATAATAGGCGGGATGATGGTCATCTCTCTGAAACAAAAATATCCGAGGTTCTATGCCGGTGAGCTGATGGGCGTGTTCACAATGTATACAATTCTCGTTGCCCTGTTCACGGCGCCGGTTTTCAATACCATTAAGACCCTGGTAAGCTAAGAAAACCATCATACCGGTTTTCGTGCCGGTATGGTGATCAACCCTGGAGGGAAAGGAGGATAAGGCCATGTTAGCGACTCACAAGACACACCAAGACCGCAAAATGTACAGAGCGATTTTTATGCTGAGTTCATGGGGGTTTGTGATTGTGATTGCCTCTTTCCTCTTCCTCTATGCGGGACATAAGCTGGACGAGCTTCTAGGTACTTCTCCCAACTTTATGTTCGGGCTGTTTTTCCTGGCCGTATTTGCCTGTATCGGCAGGTTATATCAGGATGCTTGGTTGAAGCGAAAGGATGTCTGAGATCATCCTCCCCATACGGAAAACATAAAAGATATTTTCACGATCTGTAATCCTCGCAAAAGCCCCTCTGCGCATCTTCGCAAAGGGGCTTATTTTATGATTCGAGATTGTGGGGAGTAAACGTTGGATAGATTAAGTTCATAATCTATCAAGTTCATTTCTCACGGCCAAACCAATCTTTTCCATGACGTATGGTTTCCTGAGATAGGCGCCGGCTCCCAACTCCTGTGCCTTCTTAACCCGATTAGTTTCGGAGAACCCGCTCACAATGATGGCCTTCTGCTTCGGGTTGATTTCGATAACCCTTTGATATGTCTCCAGCCCGTCAATGCCGGGGTCCATGATCATGTCCAGGACCATAAGATCTGCACGGCTTATCTTCATGTATTCGATAGCCTCTTCCCCGCTTGCCACAGCGTTAACTTCATAGCCGAGCCTCGTCAGCATGTTCGTGGCAAGGTCCCTTTGCTCCTTCACATCGTCCACTACCAAAATCGATTCTCCCCTGCCCGCGTACGATTCAGGTAATACCGCCTTCTGATCACTGGCCATATCCTCCCTGGTAACCGGGAAGTAGAGCATGAAGGTGCTTCCCTTACCTTCCTCGCTGCGCACGTCAATATAGCCATCATGGTCCTTCACCGTTCCCCAAACCACAGCTAATCCTAATCCGGTTCCACTTCTTCCCATAACCTTTTTCGTATAAAACGGCTCAAAGATACGCTTCAAATCGGCAGCCGGTATGCCTTCTCCCGTGTCAGACACAGAAAGAACAACGTAGTCACCCTCTCTAACAGCATCATAGCCTTGGATGGGTTTGTCCAGATACTGATTGCTCGTCGAAATAGTCAATGTGCCTCCCTTCGGCATAGCTTCAGCAGCATTGGAAACGAGGTTCATCAAGGTTTTTTCAAGATGAACAGGGGAACCCATTATATTCAACAGGTCCGCCTCCAGGCTGGTTTTTACGTGAACATCTGGGTGAAATGAAAATATTTTCTCCAGCTCGGGAGATTTTTGAAAATCAATCACTATGTTGTTTAGATTGATAACCTTGCCGGTGTGGACTCCCCTTCGTGCAAGAGTCAGCAAATCTTGAACTATGGCAGCAGCCCTCTGGCCACCGCTCATGATATTCATGACGTGGGGTCTTACGGCGCTCGATTCCTCTAACCTGTCAAGGAGCAGTTCTGAATAACCAACTACAATGCCCAGAACATTATTGAGATCGTGTGCGACTCCGCCTGCCAATGTTCCTAATGCCTCCATTTTCTCCGCTCGCTGCAGGCGCTCCTCCAGCACCCTCCGCTCCTGTTCGGCTTGCCTGCGCTCAGTGATGTCGAATAGAGTGGAACGGCTCATGATGTACCTGCCCTCATTGTCTTTGATGGCTGTTGCACTTAAAAGCACAGGTAATTTAGTGCCGTCCTTACGGATGAGTTCGAACTCAAGATTGTCCATCCATCCGCGCTCCTTGAGAACAGGAAAGGTCTTATGGAAAACGCCCAGATACTCCGGCGTTAATAGATCACTCCATTTCATCTTTCCGATGACTTCCTCCCGGGTATATCCCAGCCATCGGAGCTCTGTGTCATTCATCTGCAGGAAGGTGCCATCGGGCCCCAGAGAATGATATCCGCAGGGGGCGTTGTTATAGAGATCGCTGATTTCTTCGGAATATTTTCTTAACTCATCTTCTGCCCGCGTGCGTATTGCCACCTCCTGGCGTAATTCCTCGTTGGCCTGTCCCAACTCCGCGGTACGCTGATCGACGCGCTTTTCGAGGGACGCATGAGAGGCGCGCAGTTGTTCGAGCAGCTTGTTGAAGGCAGAACCAAGCATGCTTATTTCGTCGGTGCCCGTGACCTTTACCGGTGTCATCCATGGACTCTCGGTGTGCGAAGCAATATCCTGAAAATGTCCGGAGATTGCTGCCAGACGCCTCGTAACCAATAATTTGAATACGACTATAATCAATCCGAAGAGGAGGGCAAGACCTGCTACCAAAATGAGCGTCTGGTGACGCATCTCGGCGGCGAGGGCGGCATGCACCTTTTCGATGGGAACCGCTACCATGTCAAGTCCTGCCACGTCTCCCAGCTTCCGGTAGAAACTTCCCTTCGAACCATAGCGTTTCAGAAGTTCCGCCGGAGCGTCCTTGGGGTCGCCATGGCAGCGCAGGCATTCGCCCTTTATAAACCTGGGTGTGAAGTGAACCAGGTAGCGCTGACCGTTAATCTCGATCTTGTCGGTGAATCTCTTGAAGTGTGGATTCGCGCGGAAATAATTGATCATCTTTAGTTCTTCTGCGTTGGCCATATTGGAAGGGTTCCGTGGGTTTTCAGACGAAAAGCGAATGATATAATCAGGGAATTTCTTTCTGACTTCCTCAAATATGTTTCTCGAAATGTAGGAGGTGGACATTGTCTCGGGGTTGAATCCGTTCCTTCCCACCAGTTTCTCCACGTTGGGACGGATCTTCTGACCCGCATAGTTGCGAATGGCCAGATCAAACTCCAGAGCCAGGTCGGCCTGCTGATTAACAAGTTCATTGGCGTGTTTTCGGCTTGCGTCGTAGGTTTGATAAAGAATAAACACAGAAAACAGGACTGCGAGCAATCCAAAAGGCAGGAGGAAACGCGTTCCCAGGCTTTTCATGGCTTTTCTCCAAGGTGTTCAGATATTCCCGATGTTTCCGGCAAGGAATGGGTGACAAGAGTATAAAGAGAAGCCGATTGTATGTCAAGTAAAGCCGACGGCAGTAAAGCCGACGACAGGTGTTGCCCTTTCCTCTTGACGCACAACTGACTTTTTCCTATACTCTCTCAGCAGTAAAGCAGCTTTTTCATCAACTCGGCTCGACACCAATATGATCCCGAAACGAAGACTCGGTAAGACCAACGTGGATGTGACCATCCTGGGCCTCGGTGGCGAGGGTATACTCCGGACGTACGGCCACGAACGAGATGCTTATGAACTGATCAACCGGGCCATCGATCTCGGGATTAATTACTTCGATTCGGCCAAGGCCTATGCGGGATGCGAATCATACCATGGGAAGGCACTGAAAAAGCGGAGAAAAGATATTTTCCTTGCGGGCAAGTCCCACGCTCGCGACTGGAAAGGGGCTCATGCGCATCTCCGCGATACGCTCAAGACCATGAACACGGACCATCTCGACCTCTGGCAGATGCATGATATGAGAACTGAAGGGGACATTGAAGAGGTCACCTCGCCGCGAGGCGCACTGGAAGCATTTGTAGAGGCGAAGGAAAAGGGTCTTGCGCGTTTCATCGGTGTCACCGGCCATGAGAATCCATCGATTCTGAGACGCTGCATTGAGCTTGCCGACTTCGATACAGTGCTTATGCCCGTTAATCCAGCGGAACCGCAATACCTGAATTTTATGAACGACCTCATGCCGTATGCCCTGCAAAAGGACATGGGGATCATTGCCATGAAGGTCTATATGAGGGGAATGGCATCAAAAATTCCCGGAATCGATACGACAGAGCCCTTCTACCGTTTTGCCCTCTCTCATCCTGTGACGACGGCGATCATCGGGTGCGATACCATCGCACAGCTTGAAGAAAATGTGAGGTGCGCCTGGTCATTTGCTCCGATGAAAGACCAGGAGATGAGCCATCTCAGCGAACTTGTCGCTCCCTACGCCCGCCAGCTTATGTACTATAAGCCTTAAGAACACCCTCCGGACTTCAGGACCAAGTATTTTCCATTGCACACTATGAGAGAAGCTCGCCTGCCCGCTGACAATGCATTATACCGGCTGCGGGGTGATGCCATAGATGGGGAAGACATTTGTTTCGAGGTAGGCTATGACGCGGCGGGCTTCGGCGCGGGCCTCGGCAATCTTGGTGGGAGAAATGAAAGGATGTGCATCCCGAAGAGAGGCGCCTTCGATGACCGCGGCGCCGCGGGCGCCCATCTGGCCGAAGTAGTCGCCTTCCGGTTCGGCGTTATGGAGCACGGCCCAGGCGAGTGTCCAGTCGCGGGCAATGCTCCGGGGGTTGTAGCCGCCCGCGCCGAGCATGAGCATCTTCGGCACGAGCCGGCGAATCCCGTAAATGACTTCGGCATAGATATTGTTCGTCAGAGAGAGATGCGACATGGAATCGGTGTACACGGCGTCAACGCCGGCTGAGAGAACGCAGATATCGGGTTTGTATGCACGCGCCAGAGGCGAGACGATGCGGCGGAATACTTCGCCGTAGATTTCGTCCTCTGTTCCGGGCGCAAGCGGGACGTTCACATTGTAGCCGTAGCCTCCGCCTTCACCAAGTTCATTCTCAAATCCGGAGTTCCAGGGAAAGAGGGTGCGTGCGGACTCATGGAGGGAGATTTTCAGGACACGGCTCTCGCCGTAAAAGGCGAACTGGACTCCGTCGCCGTGGTGCGCGTCGATATCGAAGTAGAGGACACGGCGGCCCTGCTGGAGGAGATACTTGATGGCTACGACAACGTCATTGAGGTAGCAGAATCCGGAGGCGTAATTGGGACCGCCATGGTGGAAGCCGCCTGTGGGACTGAAGACGAGGTCGATGTTTGGCTGTGAAATCAGCAGATCGGCGCCCATGACGGTAGCGCCGACGGCGAGCATGGAGTATTCGAGTACGCCGCGTGCGATGGGGTTGTCGCCGGTGCCAATTCCGTATGAAAGCAGGCGGGGGTTGAATACGCCCATGGAGGCCATGACGAGGTAGTGATAGTAATGGGCGTCGTGGAAGGCGAGGACCGAGTTTTCATCAATGGGCGCGGGTTCCATGATCTGAGTGCCGGGCAGGTGGAGAAGGTCATAGCGCTTGCACATATCAAGGAAGAGACGGGAGCGGGCGGTGATGAAGGGATGGTCTTTCTCGATTACGAATTCCTCGAACCGGGGCGAGTAGATGATGACAGAACGCGTCTCGGGCAGCACACGTTGGCTTTCGAGGTAGTGGGGTGATTTAATGAATCCCGTTGAGGGTGCTACGGGCGTGATTATGTCGGACAGCTCCGGCGTTTCAGGGAGACCCGCAAGGTCGAGTTCCAGTTCCAGTTCATTGCCCTCGCGACGGGCCTCGCGGAAGCCGACTTTGTAGTATATGCGCAGGGCGCGCGCATTGTTGCGGCTTTCAAATACCCAGACTTTTTTGTATCCAAGGCGTTTGGCTGCGGCAAAAAGCGGGTAGGCGACGATGCTGCCGATGCCGCGATTCTGGACCTGGTTGTGGACGAAGAGGGAAAACTCGACTATATCCGGGTCTGGCATGGGGAAGAGCATGCCGTGGGCGACGACGGCGCCACCCAGTTCAGCCTTGAGGTTCATCGCAGTGCGGAGGCAACTGCGAATCCACTCGATGCGTGTTTTCTGGTCGACAGGAGGCAGACCCTGGATGGCTGCCTTTGGTTCATAGGTGTCGTACATCCGCGCGAGTGGTTCGAGATCAGCATCGCCGCATGGCGACACGGTTACGACATCTTTTTTCTTGTCGAGGGCCGAACAGGGCCATAAGTCGAGTTCGGCAAATTGCTTCATGATGTCCGGCCAGTTCACCGTCCCTCCTGTATTTCTTTTGTCATTCCCGCCCCCGGCAAATGCGCTCGGTGACAGGCTCTGATCGGGAGTCCAGTGTGCTGTTGGTTCAATCGTCTGTCTTGAACCAATGAGTTTTTCCTTCTCACCCCCTTTACTAAAGGGGGCCGGGGGATTTATACCACTGTGCACGAAGTATAGGAGAAGACGTTCTTGCCTGTCAACATTATTAAACTGCTACTAATAGTCACCAGAAAATGCATGATTGACATTTCATCAAGACATGGCTACAGAGTACGCCTGAAATTATATTGTGAATAGCAACATAATCAAGTACACTGTCGCACAAATGCACTTATCATAATCACATAAATTAAGAATAGGAATAGAGTCACATGGTGGAAGAAAAAAAGAATGAATCAAATGAAGAAAAGAGTTTTGCAGAGCTGTTCGAACAAACCGAGGTACGAAAAGATTTTTTGAAGCCGGGGCAGAAGATTAAAGCTACCATCGTAAAGATCACCCAGGACTGGCTTTTCCTCGATCTGGGAGGGAAGAGCGAAGGCTATCTGGACAGAAAAGAATTGGCAGATGAGAATGGCAATCTTTCTGTAAAAGAGGGCGATTCTATTGAAGCCTATTTCCTTTCATCGAAACATAACGAGAAACTTTTTACGACCAGGATAAGCGCGGGTGATTCAGCTCGAACCCATATAGAAGAAGTCTGGCGAAACGGGATTCCCATTGAGGGTGTCGTCGAGAAAGAGATCAAAGGGGGTTTCGAGATCAAACTGGCAGGCGATATGAGGGGCTTCTGTCCATATTCCCAGATTGACCTCAGGCGTACCGAGAATACGAAAGACTATATTGGCCGACGCCTGCCTTTCAGAATTATTGAATATGGAGAGCGGGGGCGCAATATCATTCTGTCTGCCAGAGCCATTATGGAGGAGCAGAGGAAAAAACAGGAAGAGGCGCGGAAGGCCGAACTGCATGAGGGGATGCTCGTGAAAGCAACCGTCGTTTCCATCCGGGATTTTGGCGCCTTTCTGGATATTGGCGGTTTACAGGGTCTCCTTCCGATCTCGGAGATCGGCTGGGATCGGGTGGAGGATATTTACGCGCGCCTGTCCGTCGGTCAAACATTCGATGTAATCATTGCCAAAATGGATTCGCAAAATAATCGTATCAGTTTTTCTTTGAAACAGACATTGTCCGATCCATGGAATGAAGTAGATGCAAAATACCCCGAAGGGACTTTTCATGCAGGAACCGTAGTGCGTCTGATGAAATTCGGCGCCTTCGTCAATCTGGGGCCGGGGGTTGACGGTCTTCTCCACATTTCCAAACTGGGAAAGGGCAAGAGGATCGTTCATCCCAGTGACGTAGTAAAAGAAGGGCAGGCCATCGAAGTGAGGATTGACGCGATAGACAGGGATCAGAAGAGGATATCCCTTTCCATAGCGGAGGAGGAAGCGCGGGATGATGCAGCGCGTACGATAGAAAAAAGGCCTGAAGATGATTATCATGAAGACGGTGGGGAAGCCACAACGTCACTGGGTTCATTGGGCGATATTATGAAACGTAAACCGGGAAAAAAGAAAAAAGAGACACTTGATGTTTCGCAGGAATGACATAAGGGGTAAGGGAAGTTTTTTGTGAGAAGGATATGGATATTTCTGTAGATATTAACTGCGACATGGGGGAATCTTTCGGGGCTTACAAGATCGGCAGAGACGAAGATATAATCCGCTACATCACCTCTTCCAATATCGCCTGCGGATTTCATGCATCGGATCCTAATGTCATGGAAAGAACGGTGCGGCTCTGCAGAGACCACGGGGTCAGAGCAGGAGCACATCCCGGCTATCCTGACTTGCCGGGTTTCGGAAGACGGTTCATGGATATGGACCGGAAGGAAATAATAAACGCCATCGTATATCAGATGGGAGCCCTGCAGGGGTTTCTCGCCGTTCATCAAATGCCATTGCAGCACGTGAAGATGCATGGCGCCCTCTATAATCACCTGATCAAAGAGGAAAGCCTTTTTCTGGAGATCATCGAAATGGTGAAGAGCGCCTTCGGAGACATGATTTTTCTGACACTGACCACGCCTGGGACAGCGGCGCTGAAGAAGGCCCTGAAAAAGAAGGGCGTAAGAATCGCGCTGGAGGCTTTTCCGGACAGGAACTACGGCGATGATGGAGAACTTCTGTCGCGAAAACACAAAGAGGCGGTATTGAAAGATCCGGACCTAATCGCAAAGAGAGCGGTACGCATGGTCAAGGAGAGGGGAATCAAGAGCGTCAGCGGACGCTGGTTGGATATGGAGATTGATACTTTGTGTATGCACGGTGACAACCTGGAAAGCATTGATGCTGCAAGAAGGCTGAAGACGTATTTTGAACAGGAAAACATTCACGTTAAGCCACTGACAGATCTCTTATAGCGTATGAACGTTTCAAGGTATGGCGAAGAGGGGATACGGATCTTATTCGGAGAAAAAATTGATTTGGAGATCCATGAAAAGGTAAGGCGATATTATTTTTTTCTGAAGTCCCTCCAATTAGAAGAAATTACCGACATCATACCCTCCTTCAGATCCTGCCTCATTCTCTTTGACAGCAAGAAAGCTTCATACGAAGCGCTGACGGCTTCCTTGCGGGAGAAGGAATTATTGATAGCCCATATCGATGTTCCGGAACCGAAAACCTACGATGTTACCGTCGAATACGGCGGGGAAAGCGGCTTCGACATTGATTTTGTGGCGTCCTACACGGGATTGTCTGAAGACGAGATCATAGAGATCCATGCCTCCGTCACATACAAAGTTTTTGCAGTGGGATTCCTGCCGGGGTTTCCCTATTTGGGAATCCTCGATAAGAGGCTGTATGTTCCGAGGCTTGAGACGCCTCGCTTAAGAGTTCCCGAGGGCTCCGTTGGCCTTGCTCAGCTTCAGACAGGAATATATCCCTTTGAGTCGCCGGCGGGGTGGAGAATAATAGGAAGGACGAACAAGAAGCTCGTCGATTACAATAAAGAGCCTTACAGCATCTTCCAGATTGGTGACAAAGTGAGATTCATACGCGCATGATCGAGATCATTCATCCTGGGATCATGGCACTTGTCGTTGACGGCGGCAGGTATGGATACAGGGAAGTGGGCATTCCGACTTCATCCGCTCTGGACCTTTATGCGTTGAGCGTCCTTAATCATCTCCTGGGCAACGAGGGCAATGCCCCGGCCATAGAGGTATTCGGCGAAAAATTTTCTCTGAGATTTGGTAAGGACGTCTGTTGCGCTATTACGGGAGCAAAGGTGAGAGCCAGCCTGGAGGGCAGGCCGTTGCAATCCTGGATGTCTTTCAACGCAAGGGCTGGGGAGACATTAACGGTCGATGAGGTCAGAGAGGGTTTCAGATATTACGTGGGATTTTCCGGTACGCCCGTTCTGGAGAAGATTATTGGAAGTTATACGACCAATCTGGAGTGCCGGTTCGGCGGTTACCGGGGAAGAGCTCTTCAGAAAGGTGACAGCATTGACTTCACGGACGTCGGGATGGTGAATGTAGAGCGCATTGCCGAAGAGTTCATACCGCGCATGATGCCGCCGCACACGCTGAGAGTAGTGGAAGGTCCTGAAAGCAATTATTTCACTGACGAATCCCTGGAAGAATTCCTGGGCAGCAAGGGAAGGACGGCCTTTACAGTTTCCACGAAGTTGAACAGGACAGGTATCCGGCTGGATGGCAAACCCCTGGCATTCAGAACCGATGCAGAAAAGAGCATCATATCAGAGGGCCTGCTGCCCGGCAGTATCCAGGTTCCGGGAGATGGCTTGCCCATCATCCAGCTTCATGAACGCACTCTTGGGGGATATGCGAGGCCGGCCCTGATAGCCAAAGTGGATCATGACCTTCTTGCCCACCTCAAGCCGGGCGATTCCGTGATGTTCGAAATGATAGGAATGGAGGAGGCGGAGCGCCTCTTCGATAGGAAGATAGAAATCGTAACATCAATAAAAAACTGATATAGGAGGCAGCCATGTGGAAATTTTTGAGAGTTTTTTTTGCGGCGGTCATGGTTTTATCTTTCACCTCTCTGGCATGCGCGCAGAATGAGATCCGGATCGGTGTCATCTTTCCCCTGACAGGGCCTTTGGCAACCACGGGACAGGGTCTCTTAAAAGGCGCTGAGTTAGCCGCCGACATTATTAATAACAAATACAATCTGAACATGCCCCTGGCAAAAACTGTAGGGCTTCCGAATCTGAAAGGCGCCAAGATCAAGATTGTCCCCGGTGACCATCAGGGCAAGCCGGAAGTCGGCATGGCAGAGGCGGAGCGTCTCATCACGCAGGAAAAGGTCGTCGCCATCATCGGGTGTTATAACAGTGCGGTCACTGCCACGGCCGCTCAGGCCACAGAACGCTATGGCGTTCCCTTCTTGAATGACAGTTCCTCATCGCCCAGTCTGACTGACAAAGGCTTCAAATGGTTCTTCAGGACGACGCCGCATGACGATATGTTCAGCGAGAATTTCTTCATCTTTCTCAATGATCTGAAGAAGAAGAAGATCACTATGGGGCCCATTGCACTGCTTTATGAAAACACGCTGTTCGGCACGGACTCCCGCAAATATCAGGAAATGTATGCAAAGAAGTATGGGTACGAAATCAGCGGCGCCGTGCCTTATCCCGCCAAAAGTACCCAGATGACGTCGGAGATTCAGAAACTCCGCAGTTATAATCCGTCCATTATCATGCAGACGTCTTATACGGCAGACGCCATCCTGTCCATGAAGACGTACAAGGAACTCAATTTCGCGCCTACTGCACTGATTGCAAACGATGCGGGCTTTAACGATCCTGATTTGATCAAATCCCTTGGAAAAGATGCAGACTACATCCTGAGCAGAGAAGTTTGGGCAAAGGACCTTTCCGCGAAAAAACCGATGATCAAGACGGTTGCCGACATGTTTGAAAAATTGGCTGGCAAACCCATGTCAGGCGACTACGCTCGTTCATTTACGGGTATGATCGTTCTGGCAGATGCCATCAACCGCGCCAAATCCACGGAGCCGGCGAAAATCCAGAAGGCGCTCTTGGAAACGAACATCAAGGCCGACCAGTTGATCATGCCGTGGGACGGTGTCAAATTCGATCCGAAGACCCACCAGAACGTACTGGGCAAAGGTATTATTGTTCAGATACAGAAAGGTGAGCGCTACACAGTATGGCCCTTCAATTTGGCCACGAAAGAAGTGATCTGGCCTTTCCCGAAGTGGGACAGCAGGAGGTAACATCTTATCCACCTGGTTTGAATGGGTTAGGTCAAGGAAAAGAAGATAATATAAAGTAGGATACATCCATGGAAGGCGTATTTACGCAAACCCTGGTGAGCGGCATCCTGATCGGTTTCATTTATGCACTGATCGCCGTTGGTCTCACCATGATTTTTGGGATGATGGATATTGTCAATTTTGCCCATGGCGAATACCTCATGGTTGCCATGTATTTCGCTTACTGGTTTTTTGTTCTCTTCGGCATGGATCCACTCTATTCCCTTCCCTGGGTGACGGTTCTCCTGTTCCTCCTGGGAGTCATCACCTACTACGTCTTCATCAGGCCGATCATCAACGCTCCCATGCTTTCCCAGATATTCGTGACCTTCGGCATTCTGATTCTTTTGAGAGGCGTGGCCCAGTATTTGTGGAAGGCAGACTACCGCATGATCCCCCAGACTCTGACGAGCGGCAATGTCAGTATCTTCGGCGTCTATGTCGGTGTTTCGCAACTTGTCGCAGCAGCGGGCGCAATCATCTGCAATGGCCTTATCTTCTGGTTTCTTAAATCTACCAAGATGGGCATGGCCATGGAAGCAGTTGCCGAAGACAAGGAAGCGGCAAAACTCATGGGGATCAACAGTGACCGGATGTTTGCCCTTGCCTGGGGCGTCGGCATCGCCACCGTCGGCGTGGCCGGCTCCTTGCTTTCGAGCTTCTATTATGTGTTTCCGGAAGTAGGCTCCAATTTTTGTCTCATGGCTTTTGTTGTAGTCGCTCTCGGTGGCTTCGGCAGTGTGCCGGGGGCATTTATTGCGGGGATTATCGTCGGACTGGTTGAGGTGTTGAGCGGCTATCTCATTGCGCCTTCTCTGAAGTTTATGTTTGTGCTGCTCTTATACCTGGGCGTGGTCTTTATCAGACCCCAGGGGTTCATGGGAAGGAAATGACGCGGTCATGAAAAAGGGTTTGCTCGTATTTATATTGTTCATGTGCATTCTCGCGGTGGTCCCGCTATTTTTACGAGACCCCTTTCTGTGCCATCTCCTCATCATGATCATGATGTACGCCACAATGAGCATCGGCTGGAATATCATAGGTGGATACGCGGGCCAGGTCTCGTTCGGTAATGCCGCATTTTTTGGCGTGGGAGCTTATACGACGGCTGTCCTCCTTGTAAACTATAGCGTCAACCCCTGGCTGGGAATGCTGGCCGGCTGCGTCCTTTCCGTAGGTCTTGCTGTCGTCGTCGGATACCCATGTTTCCGTTTGCGGGGGCATTACTTTGCTATCGCCACAATTGCGGTGGGCGAGATCATGGGGGTGATTTTTACAAACTGGGATTATGTCGGCGCCGCAGTGGGCATCTACATGCCCATCCTGGAGGAGTCGATTACGAACTTTGAATTCCACTCCTCGAAAATCCCGTACTACTATATAATCCTCATCATGATGCTGTTTGCCATCGCCGTTTCCTATGCCGTTGAGGAAAGCAGGCTGGGTTACTATCTCAGGGCAATCAAGGATGATCCTGACGGGGCGCGGAGTCTCGGGATCGATATTCAGAAATACAAAATGATCGCCTTCTCCATCTCCGCCGTATTGACCTCCATATGCGGGACGTTCTACGGCCAGTACGTGTTATATATCCATCCGTCGAGCACGATGGACCTCATGATGTCGATCCATCTATGCATCATTGCGCTGATCGGCGGCATCGGAAAACTCTTCGGGCCCGTTGTGGGGGCCTTCGTATTCATCCCGCTCATGGAGCTGACCAGGGTGTATCTCGGAAGTGAAGGGCAGGGAATCGACATGATCATTTACTCCCTCCTCGTCATCATGATCGCCATCTGGCGGCCGCAGGGGCTGTGGGCATTGTTTTCAAAAGGTGACAAATGAGTGCTGAGATCCTCGTAGTTGACAATGTGACCAAACGCTTCGGCGGGCTTACGGCCAATGCGAATATTTCCTTCTCCATAAAGGAAGGGGAAATCATCGGTCTCATCGGACCTAACGGGGCGGGGAAATCCACACTGTTCAATTGTATATCTTGTTTTTACAACGCCGACGGCGGGAGAATCGTTTTCAAAGGACAGGAGATCACGCGCAAAGACCCGGAATCGATCTGCAGGATGGGTATCGGTCGGACATTTCAGATCGTCCGGATATTCAAGGACATGAACGTGCTGGAAAATATCATGATCGGGGCATTCCTGAGAAATCCAAGACGAAAGGATGCGCAAGCGAGGTCGGAGGAAGTGGCGGGCATATTCCGGTTCACGGACAAATTATATTTGAAAGCGACGTCTCTGACTATTTCTGAACAGAAAAGATTGGAGGTTGCCAGGGTCTTCGCAACAGGACCGAAAATCATGCTGCTGGACGAAATGATGGCGGGCTTGAATATACATGAGATCAAAGAATCGGTTGAGCTTGTCCTGCGGCTGAGGGAAATGGGTATAACACTTGTTCTTGTCGAACATGTAATGGAAGGCATCATGCCGATTGCAAATCGCGTCGTGGTTCTCGACTACGGGGAGAAGATAGCAGAAGGAACCCCCGATGAGGTCATTAACAACGAGAAGGTAATTGGAGCGTATTTCGGACAAAAATATGCTAAACGTAGAGAAAATAAAACTCGGATACAATAATATCCCTGTGATTCATGACGTTTCTTTCCGCGTTGAGAAGAGTGAAATAGTATCTCTCATCGGAGGCAATGGAAACGGGAAATCGACCATATTGAAGGGTCTCAGCGGCATCATGCACCCTTCATCGGGGAAGATTATCTTCAATGGGCAGGACATCACGACGACTGAGGCCCACAGGGTCGTGGCTTTGGGCATGTCCCACGTGCCGGAAGGCAGGCGGCTTTTTCCCAGTCTCAGCGTATACAAGAATCTGCTGCTGGGTGCCTATCTCATGGATGACAAAAAAATAATTGACGATCGGCTGGAATACGTCTACAGCATCTTCCCGATCCTGAAGGACAGGAGTCAGCAGAAGGCAAGTACCCTCTCCGGCGGTGAGCAGCAGATGGTGGCCATCGGTCGGGGCCTGATGAGTAAGCCCAGGCTCCTGATGCTTGATGAACCGTCCTGGGGCATTGCACCGAAGCTTGTCGAAAAGATATTCGAGGTGATTCAGGAAATCCGGAAGGACGGTGTAACCATTCTCCTTGTCGAGCAGGACGTCCAAGAAGCCCTTGATATCTCGGATCGGGCCTACGTAATCCAGACGGGCAGGGTCGTCCTTGAGGGAACAGGCAAAGAACTGCTGTCATCAGAACTCATACAAAAGTCCTTCCTCGGCCTGTAAACCAGATGACGGTTGGAAGGAGAAGCCTTGTTTATGGTGAAACTTTTCATTAGTCTGTTACACCTACAAGTCCAGACATTCATCACATGGTTAATTCTAAGGATTAACAGTAGTTTTCAACAACTCTCTCCTAATTGCCAGACCAATCTTCTCAAGAATGTAAGGTTTCCTGACATAGACGCCGGCTCCTATTTCCTTGGCCTTTGTTACCCGATCCGTTTCAGAAAAACCGCTCACGATAATAGCTTTTTGTTTAGGGTTAATTTTAAGAACCCGCCGGTAGGTCTCCAGGCCATCGATTCCGGGGTCCATAATCATGTCCAGAATAATCAGATCTATTGTATGGGTCTTCAGAAAATCTATCGCCTCCTCCCCACTGGACACAGCGTGAACCTTGTAACCAAGCCTCGTCAACAGACTGGTAGCCACCTCTCGCTGTTCCTTCACGTCATCAACCACCAGAATTGATTCCCCCCTGCCCATGTAGTGTTCGGGAGATATCTTCTCCTGATCACTGGGCAATTCCTCCCTTGTAGCCGGGAAGTAAATTGTAAAAGTGCTCCCCTTGCCATCTTCACTTTGCACATCAATGTACCCATCATGATCTTTCACTGTCCCCCAGGCAACGGCCAAGCCCAGCCCGGTCCCGCTCCTTCCCATGACCTTCTTGGTATAGAAAGGTTCGAATATCTTCTCAATGTCCATGGCAGAGATACCCTTTCCATTGTCAGATACCGTCAGAACCACATAATCACCTTCCCGTATTTCATCATAACCACGGATTGGTTTGTCAAGGTAGCGATTTTCCGTCCGGATCGCCACGTCTCCCCCGTCTGACATAGCTTCGGCCGCATTCGACACCATATTCATCAGCATCTTCCCCAAATGAACTGGAGAACCCTTGATATTCAAAAGACCTTCCTCAAGACCGGTCTTAAAGCTCACATAAGGATAATATGCCTTCATTTTCTCGAATTCCGGCGTCTTGAAGACGTCGGGAATCAACTTGTTCAGATTGACAACCTCGGAAATCGTAACGCCTCTCCTAGACAATGTAAGAAGGTCCTGAATGACCGCAGCTGCTCTTAGGCTGGAGTTCAGGATACTGGAAACGTGTTTTCTCCAAGGATTCTCTTCTGGAATATCCATTAGAAGTAGTTCAGAATATCCGACAAGACCTCCCAGAACATTGTTGAGATCGTGGGCAACACCACCCGCCATGGTGCCCAGGGCCTCCATCTTCTCCGCCCGTTGCAGACGCTCTTCCAACATCTTGCGCTCCTCCTCGGCTTGTTTGCGGTCTGTGGCGTCCTGTACGATGCCCCGGAAACCTGTCGGATCGCCCTCCTCATTCCTGATCAGTGATATGGAAACTTCGACATCCCTGCGAGTGCCATCCTTCCGGATAATCTGCCACTCAAAGTTCTTGATCGCTTTGCCGGTTTGGTAGACCCGGTTGTAAGTTTGATAAACCTTGCGGTTATTTTCCTCATCCGCATATTGACGGTTATTCATCCCCACTAGCTCTTCTCTCTCATAGCCCAAAATCTTGCGCATCGATTCGTTGAAGAAGGTAAAGTTGCCCTTGATGTCCACTTCGTAATAGCCATCTTCAATGTTTTCCATAATGGTTCGGTACTGCTCTTCACTTTCATGCAATGCCTCTTTCGTTTGATTCAGTGACTCTGTGGTTTTCTCAAGTCTCTCTATCAAGCGGTTAAAAGAGGATGATATTTCATTCAATTCCACTGCTTCCTGGTGAAGATTCAACGATAATCTCTCGGTACCTTCTGTCGCTTTTTTTAGGAAATCAGCAGTGGTGGAAACCGCCTCAAAGACATAATGGACTAATATGATGCCAATAACAGCCAGTGCCATGATAAGGAAAAAGAGGACTAAATGGGTTGGAGATAAGGTGACATTTTGCTCAAAAAAAATGTAACATAGGACCAAAGACGGTACGACGAAAATATAGGAAACAATGAGCATCAACCTGTGCCTCAAACTTTTTTCTCGCATATCGCCTCCTTGCTTGCTCTCACAAATCTACCTAACCCCAGAAACAGAAAAAGCCTGCATCTCACTTAGCCAAAAGCCCTTCTAACCACTTCCATAACACTCATAATGCGCCGAAAGGCAAATGTTTCTATAGGATACCGTTAATGATGGTTAATAAATACCACAGATTCTGAGAAATATTATGAAGATTAGAAAGCCCGAAATATTTATGATTACCTATAATCAAATTCAACAGATTACCAATGACCCAAATAAATGATCTTGGCTTATTTAAAAGATAGTTAATGAATACATATTCACCCTTTCATTTCTTGTAGGTTATTACGAATTACTGTTTGTAATCTCGCATATATTCCTAAATTTCTCAAATGAAGAGTTCAGGAAGCTATACGTAACAAAATCTGATTTTCTTACTGATTATGTGTGGTTAGTTGCTGTTTACATTGTCACATTTTTCATCCTTATTGTTGTGCTATTCAGGTATTGGTAGAAGAACTGGATTCCCGATCAGGTCGGAAATGACAGTGAAGACGCGGGAATGACAAGGTAGCGGTAAGCCGCACATTGTACACAACGCCTTATGGCAGTTTTTTTGATAAGATTTCTCGATGAATATCCTTAGGAAAATTTTCCGCGCCTCACAAAAATCCCCCCAACCCCCTTTGCTAAAGGGGGGCAAAGGACAAGTTATGTATCAACACCGAGGTAGGCCTCCCGGACGCGGGGATCGCCGAGGAGTTCCTTGCCCGGCCCGGAAAGGATGATCCTTCCCGTTTCCAGCACGTAGGCGCGCGACGCGATGGACAGCGCCATGTGGGCGTTCTGTTCTACAAGGAGGATCGTGGTGCCCGCCCTATTGATATCGCATAGCACCTGGAAGATGTCGCGCACCAGCATCGGCGCGAGCCCCATGGAAGGTTCGTCCAGAAGCATCATGCTGCTCCTGCTCATGAGCGCCCGTGCTACGGCCAGCATCTGCTGTTCTCCGCCCGAAAGCGTGCCGCCCTGCTGATCCTTCCGTTTCTGAAGCTGTGGAAAGATGCCGAAGGCCCGCTCATAATCCCCTGCGATCTCTCCCTTGTCTTTTCTCTGCCAGGTGGCGAGCTTGAGGTTTTCCATGACCGTAAGGTTTCCGAAGATGCCGCGTCCTTCCGGCACCTGCGCCATGCCCATGGCGACTATCCGGTGGGCGGCGACGCCGCGCATGTCCTGCTGCCTGTACGTTATCCGGCCGCTGTAAGGCACTATGCCGGATATGGCGCGGAGCGTGGACGACTTGCCTGCACCGTTGGCGCCTATCAAGGTGACGATCTCGCCCTCGTTAACCTCCAAGGAAATATTATCCACGGCCTTTATGTTGCCGTAGGCGATGGTGAGATTTTCAATTGAGAGCATAATTCCGTTGGCGCCCATCAGCACTGCACCTCGCCAAGATATACCTCCCGAACGCGCGGGTTCTTTTGTATCTCCCGCGGTTGTCCCTCAGCAATTGTCTCACCGAAATCAAGGACCAGAAGCCTTTCGCAGATATTCATTACCAGGTGCATCTGATGCTCAATGAGGAGAATGGTCAGGTCGAACTCTTTCCTGATCCATTTGATAAATTCCATAAGCTGAGTAACCTCATTGGGATTCATACCGGCGGCAGGTTCATCCAGTAGAAGCAGCTTAGGCCTTGTTGCCAGGGCTCTGGCAATCTCAAGTCTTCTCTGCAAACCATAGGGGAGGTTTTTCGAGACTTCATCGGCGTAAGCGTCCAGTTTCAGGAAGGCAAGGAGATCCATGGAATGCCCGATGATCTCCTCTTCTTCTTTTTGGAAGCGGCCCATGTGGAGCAATGCCTCGATGGGGCTGTAGCTCACCCGCGCATAATGGGCGATGCGGACATTATCGAGCACCGAGAGTTCCTTGAAGAGGCGGATGTTCTGGAACGTGCGTGCGATGCCAAGGGCCGTGATCGTGCTCGGCGTCTTGCCGACGATCTCCGTACCTTCAAATGAGATGCTCCCGTGGGTCGCTTTGTAGACGCCGGTAATCAGGTTGAAGATGGTTGTCTTCCCTGCGCCGTTAGGGCCGATGATGCCCACGAGTTCATAAGGCGCGAGGTTCAGGTTGAATTCGGAAACCGCGGCCAGTCCGTCAAAGTAGTGCGTAACATTCTCTGCTTTCAAGACGGACATCAGGTACCTGCCTTCTTTTCGCGCCACAGCCTGCTTGCGAGCATGTCGCGCACAGGCACGAACCAGCGAAATTCCCGAAGACCCATAATGCCTTTGGGCCGGAAGATCATCAGCAATACAAGTACGAGGGGCATGAAGACCATGCGCCAGATTCCCATGGGACGCAGGACCTCCAGCAATACCGTGTACACCGTGGCGCCGATTACGGAACCTGCAATAGACCCAATGCCTCCAAGATACACCATTATCAGAATGTCCGTTGATTTAATTATATCAAAGGCGCGGGGGTTGATGAACTGCAGCAGGTGCGCAAAGAGTCCGCCTGCAATTCCCGCAAAGAAAGAAGAAACTGTAAAGGCGAGGACCTTCACATGATTCGTATTGACGCTCATCAGGTCGCTTGCCACCTCGTCCTCCCGGATCGAAAGCACACCCCTGCCGAAATTTGAGTAAATCAGATTGCGTATGACCCACACGGAAAGGAGAACCCAGAAGAATACCCAGGGGAGGGTAGAGAGCTTCTCCATGCCGAGAAAGCCGCGCGGCCCTCCCAGGGCATCTATATTTTCAATGACGGACTTGACAATCATGCCAAAGGCGAGTGTAACGATGGCAAGATAGTCGCCCCGTGTCTTGAAGGATGGAAATGCGACGACCAGGCCGACAACGCCCGCAACCGCTCCGCCCGCGATAACAGCCACGGGAAATAACCATGCTGCCATATGTGCGGGAAAAACCTTTACGGTAAGAAAGGAAGCGACATATGCGCCGATTGCCATGAATCCCGCATGCCCCACGGAAAACTCTCCCATGTAGCCGTTTATAAGGTTGAGGCTCAATGTCAGGATGATATTGATGCCTACGTACATGATGATAAGCTGAACGTAGGGATCGAGAAGCTCGAACTGTTGAATGACAAGGGAGAGCGCTAAGACGGAGATCATAAGGGCCGGCAACAGCCAGCGCTTCGTCTCCAGCTTCTCCATGAATTGTTTTATGCGTGATGTGACCATCATCATCTCTTGCTCACCCCCTTTTTGAAAGGGGGTTGGGGGGATTTTCTTTCCATTCCTATTGAAAAATCCCTCTCAATCTCCCTTTGCAAAAAGGGAGAAATATATTCTTACACCTTCTGGGGGTGCGGTTTTCCGAGTATGCCGTAGGGCCTGAATATCAGTAATACCAATAAAAGCACAAAGGCTATAAAATCGCGATACGTGGAAGGTAAAAAGGCAACCACCATGATTTCCACAGCGCCAAGGATGTAACCTCCGATCATGGCGCCGCGTATATTGCCTATACCGCCTACCACGGCGGCGATGAAAGCCTTCCATCCCACCATAATCCCCATGTAGGGATCGATTACCGGATATGCAAGAGCGTACATCACGCCCGCAGCGCCGCCGAGACTTGTGCCGATGGCAAAGGTAACGGAAATAATCATGTTCACCGGCACACCCAGAAGAGGAGCGACCGTCTTGTCCCAGGATATGGCGCGCATTGCCATCCCCACCATGGTCCGTCTGACGATTACATCCAGAATCCACATAAGGACCAGGGAAAGAATGATAACAAATACCTGCAGAGATGAGACGGATAGACCGAAGAATGTCCATGTCGTATTCTCGAGGAGTTGGGGAATCTGCTTCGGGTACGGGTTTAAGGCGAGGGTAAAATTTTCCAGAAATAGGCCGACGCCAAGGGCCGTGATGATAGCGGAGACGCGCGGCGCCTGGCGGAGCGGCTTATAAGCGAACCGCTCGATCACCACGCCTAAGAACGCCACGCCGATCATGGAGAAGATAAGTACTGGAACAAAAGGGAGATGAAGGGATACAGCGGCAACGAAGCAGAGGAATGCGCCGACCATAAAAAGATCGCCGTGGGCGAAGTTTATCATGGTAAGTATGCCGTACACCATGGTGTAGCCCAGGGCAATCAATGCATAGATGCTGCCGACCTGAAGCGCATTCAGTAGCTGCTGAAGAACGTATGTCATTTAATTAGTGATGAAATGGATTTTATCTCTTGCTCACCCCCTTTGAAAAAGGGGGCAGGGGGGATTTTATGTAGCTTCCCTCCGAAAAATCCCTCTGAATCTCCCTTTTACAAAGGGAGATTTACTAACCGGTACGAGAAATTTGTGCAGTATCATTAAGGGTTCGCAGTTGCGAAATACACGAATTTTCCGCCCTTGATCTGCACAATCACGGCGCTCTTTGTGGGATCGCCGGAGCCTTCCTTGAACTGCATATTCCCCGTCACACCCTCGTACTTAGGGATTTTGGCAAGGGCATCCCGTATTGAATCCCTGTCAAGCTTGGCAGCGGATTTAAGCGCCTGGAAGAGGAGGCCGAATGAGTCGTAAGTCAAAGCCGCGACATCGTCAGGCAAAGTTGCGTACTTCGCTTTGAATCCCTCGATAAACTTCGTTGCCACAGGTGTCGCCGCGTCGGCGGCATAGTGGGTGCTGAAATAATATCCCTCGCAGTCGTTCCCGCAGAGTTTGTGCAACTCCTGGGAGCCCCATGAATCGCTGCCCACAAAGGGCACGTTGATGCCCAGTCTCTTTGCCTGCTGGATCTGAAGCGGTATCTCGCTGTAGTAGTTCGGCAAAAATATCATGTCGGGCTCAGCTCTCTTGATCTTTGTAAGCTGGCCGGAGAAATCCTTGTCGTTCGTCGTATATGTCTCGAAGGCTACGACCTTGCCGCCGGATTGCTCGAAAGTGTCCTTGAAGATCTCTGCGATACCCTTGTTGTATTCAGACGCCACGTCATAGAGGACGGCGGCCTTATTTGCCTTAAGCTTTTCCAGCGCGAATTTCGCTACCACACGCCCCTGAAAAGGATCGATAAAGCAGGCGCGGAATACATACTTTTTCGGAGCATTCGTCTTCGCGTTCAGGGTAGTTTTCGGATTTGTCGACCAGGGTGTTACCATGACAACTTTAGAACTTTCTGCGATCTCCGAGGCAGGAAGCGCGTAACGAGTGGCATTCGGGCCGACGATCGCGTGAACCTTCTGCTGCGTGATCAGCTTCTGGGCAGCGGAAGCAGACTGGTCGGGCTTGCCGGCGTTGTCTTCAACAAAAAGATCCACTTTGTATTTCTGTCCGGCTACATCTATTCCACCCGCGTCATTCACCTCTTTGACAGCCATCTCCGCCGCCTTTTTACATGACTCACCCACAGCAGGCATATCGCCGGTCATTTCCGCATTTACCCCGATTCTGACAGTATTGCTTTTCTCGCCACAGGCCACAACGAGCGCAACCATGACAACGCATAAAACAAACAAAAGGCATAATTTTTTCATACTACCCTCCGTACAATAAAATTACTTAAAAAAGCGATGCTCAGCAGAATTTGTTTATTGATATTTAATGGAATTCCCCGTCAGGTGCGGGAAGTATAGGAGATGAGGTCATGTAAGTCAATATAATTTGACGGTGAAATATGACCGGAGCTGTCAGGTAGTTTTCGGAAAGACAGGAGAGATCATATACTTTACACAGTGCAGCAGAGTGGTCAATGACCGGGGACATTTCCATGTACTATTGTCATTTCGAGCTTAGCGAGAAATCTTAGTAGGGAGTGTAAAACTAAAAGATATCTCCCTTCGGCCGATATGACACCTTAATAATGAAATGATATACTTAGTCCGGGTATCAAGGAGAAGTGCTTGAATTTTTTTGAATTATATTGTATCGGAATGCTGCGACTACTGAGGCGCTGCCTGAAAAATAATTCAGAGAGGTTTTTGAAGAAATCATCAAGAACCACGGAGAACGCCCTTATACAGTGATGATGAAAGTACGGCTCAAACAATTATATTCGTATCTGCTGATAATCCTCCTCCTCTTTACCCTCATTTCGGCATGTGCCGCCCCGAAGCATCATATCCTGGAAACGGAAAAGGATTATCAAGAGGCCTTTAACCGTGTTTATTTCAAGGGCCGTGCAGAGATGGAAGTGCCTGTCAAATACGGAAGGATAGATCTGCTAACAGGAGACTATGCTATCGAAGTAGAGAGGATCGATAAATTCCACGAAGGCATAGGCCAGGCGCTGCACTATGCCAAGGAAACAGGCAGAAAGCCCGGCCTTGCCGTCTTTATCACAGATCCCACAGAACATGAGCTTGAGAAATTAAAATACGTGCGGAGGCTCTGTCAGTCCCTCGGTATCAAGGTATGGTATATCAACGAGGAACTGGAAAAGGCGCAGAAAAAAAAGTGAGCGCCTGTAATATCTCGGCGCGCATCTCCATGATCCATTAACTTCAATTCCGTAACGAACAAAAAACTTGACAGCATTATGGAGCGCATGTTATTTACCAGATGGTATAACTAACTGGTTAGTTTACTATCGACTTTTTACGGAGGTGCAAGAATGGACCTTCCATTGTCAGCCGGTAAAAAAAGCGTAACTGTTAAACGCATCCTCAAGTCCGCGGCGAGCGTCTTTTCGGAGTCCGGTTTTTCCGGGGCTCGGGTAGATGAGATCGCGAAGCGCGCGGGGGTCAATAAAGCCATGATTTATTATCATATTGGCGACAAGGAAAAACTCTATGCGGAAGTCATCAGCAACGTTATCGGCAATACGGCGGAGATGATCGAGGGCAAGATAAAAGACATACGGGACCCTGAAGAAAAGCTCCGCGTCTATGTACGCACCTTTGCCCGCAATATAGATGATAATCCTCAAGTTGCTCCGGTCATGATGCGTGAAGTCGCCTCCGGAGGAAAACACCTGCCGGAAGTGGTGGCACGGGATATTTTCCGTATCGTAAATATGCTCAGAGGGATACTTAAAGAAGGTGTGGAAAAAGGAATCTTCATAGAAACGGTTCCCTTCCTGATACACATAATGGTTCTCGGAGCCATGATAACCTATAAGACCAGCGCGCCCATCAGGGCGAGGTATAACTGGCTGCCTCCCGGCATAAGAAGATTGGACGACAGGATATCCGGAAATATTGCCGATGAAATCGAAAATATTATTTTAAAAGCCGTGAAGAAATGAAGGGAAGGGGAATATGCAGAAGAAGAATATGCATTTAATATTTTCTGCGACGATATTGCTTATCAGTATTACTTACGGGACAGCTTTGTCTGCGGAAAGACTTACTCTGCAACAGAGTATCGATCTGGCCCTGAGGCAGAGTGTTCTTGTCCAGTCGGCCCAGGAAGGGGTAAAGGGCGCGGAAGCCCAGAAGCGAGAGGCTTTAACGGGATTTCTGCCAAAGTTCAGTACCTATTACAGTTACTCGAGGCTTAATTTGGACCCGACACTGACTGCCAACCTTCCGGGCACGGGTCCATTTACAATGATCACAGGGACAAAGGATAATTACACCTGGGCTGTGGAAGTGAAACAACCCATCTTTGCCGGCGGGGGGATCATCGCAAATTATGAGGCAGGCCGGCTCGGCCATGAAATAGCGTCACTGGATGAAACGACAGTCGTTCAGGACATGGTCCAGGAGGTTAGAGTAGCCTATTTCAATGTTCTGAAGGCGGAGAAGAGCCTCGACGTGGCAAGACAATCGGTGGAGCAGCTCGACGCACACCGCGGCATGGCCCAGGAGTTTTTTGATGTCGGTGTGATTCCCAAGAACGACCTCCTCCGTGCCGAGGTGGAGCTCGCGAATGGCCGGCAGAATCTTATCAGGGCGGAAAACGCTGTGGAGATGGCAAAAGCGAAATTCAATACTGTCCTCCGGAGGGAAATCGATACACCGACTGAAGTGGAGGACATTCTCGCCCTCAGGCCCTACACCAGGACTTTCGATGAATGCCAGAAGCTTGCAATGGAAAACAGGCCGGAGGTTAAGTCCTATACCCGGAAAGTCGAACAGTCACAGAAACTGGTCAAACTGGCCAGGAGTGAATATCTCCCTTCTGTAAATGTAGTCGGCCACTTTGAACGCTACGGTGACAACGCCAATGTTAATGGAAGCCCCTATAGAAATCAGGACAACACCTATGTCATGGGGATGGCCACCTGGAATTTTTGGGAGTGGGGCAGAACAAAGAACCGGGTCGATGCAAGCCGCTCTCGGCAGAACCAGACAGCCTACGCCTTGGACAATATAAAAGATCAGATCGCTCTCGAGGTCAAAAACGCCTGGTTGGCGCTCCATGAGGCCGAAAAACAGGTGGCGGTTACAAAAAAATCAATTGAGCAGGCAGATGAGAACTTCCGTGTCAGCAAAGAAAGATACCAGGAGCATGTAGGAACGTCAACGGATGTCATCGACGCGCAAACCCTGCTGACAAAAGCGAAAACTGATCACTTCAATGCCTTAAGCGACTACAACATAAGCATAGCCAGACTGGAGAGGGCGATGGGTGTGCGGGAGGTTTTGCCATGAAGAAGAGGATAATCATCATAGTTTTTGTGGTTCTCCTTGCAGGTGTTGGCTCCTTGGTCTATTTTGGACAGTGGCAGTCCCAGCGGGGTGAACTTTATTATTCCGGGACCATTGAGGCGACTAATTCCAATCTCGCCTTTCAGGTAAGCGGGCGCGTTATCAACGTCGCTGTCAGGGAAGGCTACGCCGTTAAAAAGGATCAACTCCTTGCCGAGCTCGATCCCACGGAATTCCAGTCAAAGAAAGAGCAGGCGCAGGCAAATCATGCTCGGTCGATCAATACACGGGATCAACTTGCCACAATTCTTAACATATACAAGAGCACACTTCCTGCCGATGTGGTGAGGGCGGAGACAAATGTCACAAGCGCCCGAGATGTCATGGATGATGCCCAGAAGAATTATCAGCGGTACGAGCAGTTATTCAAGCGAGGCGTGGTAACAGAAAAGGAAAGGGACTCCGTAAAGCTCAGCTATGATACGGCCAAGTCCAGGCACGATGATATGGAAGCCGCCCTGAGACAGGCGAAGAGCAATCTGAAAAAGGTTGAAGCAACGGAGCAGGAAATAGCGGCAGCCGCCTCCCAGATCAGACAGGCCAGAGCGGCTTCCGAACAGTCTGATATTCAATTGCAATATACCCGGTTACTCGCCCCCTATAGCGGGATCATCACGAGCCGCAACGTCGAACCGGGAGAAGTGGTCAGCCCCGGCCGCGAGGTTCTGACCATGGCCGATCTGTCCACCGTGGATCTCAAGATATTCGTGGATGAGACGGAGATCGGAAAGGTGAAACCGGGACAGGATGTGGACGTGAAAATCGATACCTTTACCAATAAGGTTTACAAAGGAAAGGTAACATTCATCTCACCTGAAGGTGAATTTACCCCTAAGATCATCCAGACCAAAAAAGAAAGGGTGAAGCTGGTGTACCTCGTGAAGGTCTCCATCCCTAATCCTTCTTTCGAACTGAAGTCCGGCATGCCGGCGGACGCCTGGCTGCGGTAAAAATCCCTCCCAATCTCCATTTTGCAAAGGGGACGAATAGACGTCTCGGAGAGTGCCGACAATGGTCGCAGACAATACATCTTTCATTTCCATAAAGAATGTTTCCATGCGCTTCGGTGAGGTGGAAGCAGTGCGCGATGTGACGCTATCCGTGGATGAGGGAACCATATTTGGTCTCGTCGGGTCCGACGGGGCAGGCAAGTCCACCCTGCTGCGCATGGTAGCGACCATGATCCCACCTTCTTCCGGGAACATTCTGATTAGCACTCTCCACGTAGTCAGGGATAAAAAGCGGGTAAAACCTTTGATCGGCTATATGCCGCAGCGTTTTGGCCTTTACCAGGATCTGACAGTTGACGAAAATATGGTATTCTTCATGGATGTTTTTAATGTCCCGAGGAAAGAACGCGCTCGGAGGAGGGAGAAGTATCTCGGATTTTCCAATCTACTTCCCTTTGTCAATCGTCAGGCAGGCAACCTCTCCGGCGGAATGAAACAGAAACTGGGATTGGCCTGTGTCTTGGTTCATGAACCGAAGGTACTGATCCTCGATGAACCGACGAACGGCGTGGACCCTGTTTCGCGGCAGGAGTTCTGGGAAATACTCGCTCAGATGCGCGCGGATGGCATGACCATCATGGTCTCCACCGCTTATCTCGATGAGGGAGAGAAATGTGACCGTCTGGCGCTAATGCATCGTTCCCGTATTCTTGACATTGCCGCGCCGCAAGAAATACGCGGTCATTTCGTAAGCCTCGAAGAGGCCATGATCAACCGCATCGCAGAAGTGGATAAGGAGATTGTTCGTGATTCCTTCAAACGGTGAGGCCGTATCTGTAAATGCCCTTGAAAAGCGGTTCGGCGCCTTCGTTGCGGTGGATAAAATCACCTTCTCCGTAAAACGAGGAGAAATCTTCGGTTTCCTCGGTCCCAACGGTTCCGGGAAATCAACGACCATACGCATGCTCTGCGGCATACTGACCCCCACTTCCGGCAGCGGCCATGTGGCAGGACACGACATCGCAAGAGAGCCCGAGGAAATCAAAAAATCCATCGGTTACATGTCCCAGAAGTTTTCCCTCTATGAAGACTTAAGTCCATACGAAAATATCCGATTCTATCTGGGCATCTACGCTGTGCCCGAGGACCAGTGGAAAGAGCGCATTGACTGGGTTCTGGATATGACACAGCTCGAGGAGGTGCGTAATCGATACACCCGGGAACTGCCGCAGGGCTGGCGTCAGCGTCTCGCCCTGGGCTGCGCGCTCCTCCACCGCCCGGACATCCTCTTTTTGGATGAACCCACATCGGGGGTGGATCCCATTACACGCCAGCACTTCTGGGATTTCATCCGTCAACTGGCTTCGGAGGGAATCACGGTATTTGTTACTACCCATTATATGGATGAAGCCCGGCATTGCGGGCGGATCGTGATGATCAATGAGGGTAAGATAGTCGCCTCCGGCAGTCCCGCGGAAATCATTGCTGCAGCATGTCCGGGTCATCCTGACGCCGACTTGAATGAAGCCTTTATCACTCTCATGGCCGGGAAAATGAGTTCTGACGAGGTATCTCACCATTGAAACTGAGAAATATTCAAGCTGTGACCCGCAAGGAGTTCTATCATCTGATACGGGATTTCCGGAGCCTGTATCTGGCTTTTGCCCTCCCACTGCTGCTGATTCTTCTCTTCGGCTATGCCCTGAGTCTGGACGTCGATAATGTGGAAACGGTCGTGGTGGATCATGACAATACAGATCTGAGCCGGGAGTTTATTCTGCGCCTCGATGGTTCCCCTTATTTTCATGTTGGGGCTCACCTGCCCAATATAAATGCCGCCACCGAATATTTAGACCGCGGAGAAGCCATACTCGCGATCATAATACCCCCTAACTGGACAAGAGATATCCACTCGGACCGTGCAGCTCAACTGCAGGTCCTTCTCGATGGAAGCGACCCCAACTTTGCCAATATCACGAGGGGATATGTGAATGCCTTCATCTCACAGTACAACCAGAAACTGCTCATTTCATTCCTCAACCGCCAGGGGATGGAGCAGATAAAACCGCCTGTCAGTGGCCGGGTGCGCGTATGGTTTAACGAAGATCTGGAGAGCCGTAATTTCATTCTTCCCGGGATCATTGCCGTCATCATCATGATCGTGGGGGCCATGCTGACCTCCCTGGTCATCGCCCGGGAATACGAGAACGGGACAATGGAAACGATCAAGTCTCTGCCGCTCTCTGCCGGTGACTTGCTGATCGGCAAGGCAATCCCGTATTTCTTTGTAGGACTGACCGATGTCCTTATCTCCATTCTCATGGGGCAGGTTCTCTTCGGTGTCGTCATGAAGTCCAGCTTCTGGTTGATGATCATAGCCTCTTCCATTTATCTGTCCGTCGCGTTGACGCTGGGTCTCTTCATCTCGTGCGTTACGAAAACTCAACTGCTTGCCAATCAGGGAGCCATTCTTTTAACATACCTTCCGTCGCTGCTTCTGTCTAATTTTGTTTTCCCTGTGGTCAATATGCCGGTGGTCCTACAGCTTGTGACATACGTCGTTCCCGCCACCTATTATGTCAATATCCTGAACGGATTATATCTGCGGAACCTTGGGCTCGCCCACCTTTGGCCGAGTTATTTGGTAATGATCTTCATGTTCGTCGTTCTCGCAGTCCTGAACTACGTGCTGCTGAAGAAGGAGGGGCTGTAATATGAGTTGGCTTCGCATCCGTGAGCTTGTACGCAAGGAGTTTATTCTCCTTTTCCGCGACAGAAGGAGCAGGCGTGTTCTCGTCGTTTCACCTATTGTCATGCTGCTTTTATTCGGATACGTCGTGAATTACGATATAAGTGTCATCCAGATCGCTATTCTTGATCAGTCGCACACGCGGGAAAGCCGCATGGTCGCTGACGCCTTCAGCGCCAATAAAATCTTCAGGATCACGCAGGTTTTGCGGGACGACCGTGAACTGGAGCAGGCGCTATTAAATGCAAAGGTCGATATGGCCATAAAGATCGGACCTGATCTGAGCAAGAAAATCAGAAAAGGGGAAACGGCGGAAATTCAAATCATTGCCGACGGGACTATGAGCAACATGGCGTCCATACGGATAGCTTATTCCATGCTGGTGATCGACAAGTTGAACAAGGACCTGCTCAAGGAACTGTATCCCCAGCACATGGACTACGGTAAAATCGACGCGAGAATCAGAACGTGGTACAATCCAAACCTTGACAGTCAGTATTTCTTTGTTCCAGGCATCGTCGCCTTCGTGGTTATGCTGATCGCCCTGCTTTTGACCTCGATTGCCATCATCAGGGAGAAAGAAGCCGGCACGATTGAGCAGTTAATTGTGACGCCTTTAAAGCCTATCGAACTGATTATCGGGAAAACGATCCCTTATATCATCATCTCAATCGTGCAGATGGTCGCGGTTACGATAATTGCCGTTGTCTGGTTTGAGATACCGCTATCCGGGAGCGTCATTCTGCTCTTTGTAGCCACGTGCCTGTTTCTTCTGAGCACCCTGGGTGTGGGTCTCTTTATTTCCACCGTTTCCTCAACACAGCAGCAGGCCATGATGACGACATTCTTCTTTCTTCTTCCCTTCTTCATGCTCAGCGGCTTTGTCTTTCCCATTGTCAACATGCCCGTTTTCGTTCAATGGTTGACATACCTGAACCCTTTGAGGTATTTTCTGGTAATAATCAGGGGCATCTTCTTGAAAGGCATTGGTCTTGAAATTCTGTGGCCCCAGTATGCCGCCCTGACCGTTCTCGGACTGGTCGTGTTTACCGGCGCCGTAAGACGTTTCAGGACACGGCTTGATTAAGCAATGGGCGATCATTATGGCAACTTCTGATTCTTCTCTAAAATACAACCCTTTCGGAGAACTGAAGAACTGCATCGGATGCAGGCCGCTTCCCAAGCCGGCTTCCGCTTTCGCATCCAAATCTAAGCCAGAGACTCCCGCTGATCCTGAAATTGAAGGAAAAGTTTTTCGGGAGGCCGTTCTGGATGTGAAACCGATGCAACAGGATAAACGCGCGGGGAATAAAATCAGGATGAAGCCGCCGGAGGACGTCAAAGAGTCACCTGAAGCGGCAATCGTCGGGCAGCTTACGAGCCTCGTAAAATATGGAGAGGGCTTCGTCATTTCGGATACACCGGAGTATATTGAAGGCACAGGCTATGACGTGCATCCGGAGTTTGCCGGGAGACTCCATCGCGGCGATTTTTCCATACAGGCCCACGTCGATCTTCACGGACAGAGCGTAGCGGAGGCAAAGAAAACATTCGAAGAGTTCTTGAAAGGGGCAGTCAAATCAGGCAGGAGGGCAGTCCTGATCATCCACGGACGCGGTCTCTCTTCGCCCGGCGAACCGGTTCTGAAAAATAATGTCCGTGAGTGGCTTACCCGCGGTCACTGGCGCAAGTGGGTGATAGCTTTTTCAAGCGCGCAGTCTTATGACGGCGGCGCAGGCGCAACGTACATCCTCCTCCGGCAACGGCCTGTTTCAAGGCAGGCGCGAAAGGGACAACGAGGGGAATGACGGAATGTAGTGCAGACCTTTAGGTCTACCTTCCCTAATTTGTCATTGCGAGGAGCGCAGCGACGTGGCAATCTTCCTTGAGTAACGCAGGGCGTACCTTCAGGTGCTCTGTACAAGCAGGACTGAAGTCCTGCACAGCAGATGTTTCTATATGCAATCAGTTGCCGATACACGAGGTGGTTGAATGACGCATACTTTCTTGTTACAGGAAGGAGTCTGGATTGTACGAGGCCATTACTTTGACGACACGGATCGAATTCTGCCGCTCGATGGAATGGTCAGAATCACGCACCTGGAAGGCTTGTGGCTAAATGAAGGGGAGACGGAAATCAAGATGGGAGATAATCCGATCAAGATCCACAATCGTTATGAAATTATTCCTCTCGAAGAAGGCAAGAATCAGACGACATGGAAATCCGCGAATCCTGATCTGGGAATTCTGGTGGGCCAGTTTATCATCGTTGCTGATACCATCATCTCCACCTGCCGCTCAGAAAAAAGTGAATACACCGGAGCCGAATTCCATTTGAAAGTAAGCGACGTGCATTATAAAAGCCGGGGCATTCTCTCAAAAGGAAATGACAAATTATCATCCTGGAGCGTAGATCTGCAAAAATCATCTTAAGGCTTATGAACATAGCCTTTTTCGATGTCATGAAACGATTCAGAAAACGGCTTGATTAAGTAGGGTGTTTCCTGTAAATATCCTGAACATCTCATCTGTAAAAAACTTCGCCGAAGCCCGGTCAATGGAGAAGGGACAATGCTGAAAGTCCTTGACGACGAATCCGCCATCAAAAGATACAGGCGACAGTTTGTAAGATGCTTCAAACCTTTCATCGATGAAAGAATCCGTGTGAATTTGGGCCATCCCGGCGCGACAGTCAAGGCGAAGGCCTTGTGGTCGGAGCGCCTCGGCATTTGGATGGTGCACGAGAAGATGTCGGGAAGCAAGTATGACCATGCTTTCGGGGCGGAAAAACCGACAGGTTCATCTCATATCCCGATTACATGTGAAATCAATTTCCCCGCAAAGGGGATTGACAGGCGTATCGGCGGGGCGCTGGCGGCAGACCGCGATGGCCGAATATTCGTGGTGCACCGGGGCAGAATCGGCGGCGGCAAGAAAGGCGTCGGCAAGGCCCTGTTCGATGGTCACTACAGGGGCGTTTGGGCAATCATGGAAGACGGTTCCGCGGAAACCATGGTGGCTTTAATAGGCGTCCTGAATTCGCCACGGTTTGTCAGGCAGGTCAGTCAATTTGTCCACAAGGTTGAAAGGATGAAAAATATTTTTTCGTCCCGGACTTCTCAAGTGGAAATATCTTTTGACGAGCTTCGTTTTCGGGAAGAACTTGTCGGTGCGAGCTACACGGGCCCGCTAACCGATTCTTCATCGATGTGCGACCACGGTTTAATTGTAAAGGATTTATACGATGTACTTTCCCGCCTTGGTTTTAAAGCGGGGAATGACCCGGAACGGGACCTCCTTATTGCGAATGCCAGGCAAGAGATAACGGCCGTCTTCGCAGTAACCACCGACGTATCAATACCAAGTATACAGTCTGCTGCTGCCCGACTGCTGCTCGCCAATGCGGACCTCGCGAAGCAACCCCGCCTCGTTCTCGCTGTCCCGGAGGCTATCGATGAAACGCTCAATAGAAAACTGAAGAAACTGGGCATCGATGTGCTTGCATACAATTGGAAGCATGATCAGGCCGTCTTCCCCGGTCTTCCTGCGCTGATTTCTGATACTTAATATGTGATCGCAAGTTGAGTGCAAATGATGCAGCAACTTCTTCCTGTACTCGTTATTTTTTAGCGTCAATCCTTTATACAACCTTTCAATCTGAAATGATTGATACAGAAAGGAGCATCACAATCCTGTAAGAACAGATACTGTCAATATAGCTCTTACGCGATCATCGGCTCCATACTGAACATTTTGCGGTCATTATTTCATTGACACACAATATCCTTTTTCCTATGCTTTATCTTAAGAAAAGTAAATTTTAACCAAAAATACTGAAAAGGATATACTTGCTCTAACGGATGACCAAGACAATGAAAAACGAAAAAGGTATCTCGAAGTTAGTTTTATTTGTGATAATCGTAATAATCATAGTTGTTGCGATTTACTGGGCGAAGTATTTCACCAAACCGATGGCTACAGTTATGATGGGCGGTGCAGAGCAAGCTCAGCCGGCTATAGAAAAAGCCAAACAGTCCAGTGACGCGATGAACAAAGCTACTAAAGCCGCCGAAGAAGTGGCGAAAAAAGCAAGCGAAGGTGCGGAGAAGTAGGGGACGGTTTTTCCCGTGTGAATTGCAAAGACAAGGGTAAGGAGCATCAAAAGAAAAAATCAAAGTGGTGATCATTATATGTTGATAGATATAGATCATTATAACAAAGAAGGCATGTATCTAAATTTTGCTGATGGCAGGCTTCTCGACCTATCGAAAGAAAACGTGCACCGACTTGCTGATGAGTATTGGAATAATCCGTCCAAACTTCCGCCTCACGTAAGACAAGACGACGCTTTCAAGACATGCAGTGTCTGTCCATTTAAGGGTCAAAGCGTCTTTTGCTCTGCCATAAAGCCGCTTCTGCCATTTTTGGAAGAGATGGACAGGTTCAATTCCTATGATAATGTTACCGCAGTCTATGTAAAAAGAAGGGGGCTTGTGGATGTTTGTGAAACGAATATGCAAAACGCGCTGCAATATGTAACAAACATGGCTATCTTTGAATATTGCGAGGACGCAAAACAATATAATATATATTTTCAAGGGATCGAGCCCTTTATGGGCTTGAAAGAAAACCTGCCTCGTCTCTTCCTGAACATCTACTGGCTCAACAAGGGCGACTGGAAAAAGGTGCACACGGTAATAGACGAGATTCGATACGCCGTGACGGTGACCAGTAAAAACTGTGTAGCGAGGCTTAATCTCATGTGCAACAGCGACGCTTTTGTGAACGCCTATGTAAAAACACATATCCTAGCAGATATGCTGGGTGTCAATTTTGATGAAACGCTTGAGAAATATTTCACGGACTAAGAAACCATCATCATTGTTCTAAACCAAGGTGACAACCATACTGAAAGAATTTTAAGTTAGTATGCCTGAATCTGAAGATCCAAAAATAAAAAAAGCAAATATCTGCCTGACGGACGGATCTCACGTAAAAGGTCATGTTAATATCAAGGACCATGGCAGGCTTTCCGACCTGCTCAATGTTGGCGAAGATCCTTTTATCGTCGTATTCGATGCTCAAATCCCTGGCGGTCAAAGTCACAAAGTAATTTTCGTCAGCAAGAGTCAGATTCTGTGGATCCTCCCCGAAGACTGAATATAACTATCGTCCGTTATTCCTTCGCCTCCAAGTACAAGGATCAACGAAATCAATTATACCTCGGCAAAATTCGTGTAGGAGTCTTTGTCTTTTGAAAAATATACGAAGAGTCTTCAAACGGGAATAGATGGTTCAACTTCTATAGATACTACAGCAATATCAGAATGCTTAACTTGAGCGATAATTCTCACTTGAATTTCAATCAAAAAAGTTGTGGATTAGTGGGAGATATAAGCGCTCCGCTTCTTCCTGTAAGCCTCAAAATCTAATATCTGTCTTGAGTTGAAGATTACAACAGGAAATAAACAGCTGTTGTATCTTTACTTTTTCTCGACTATAATTGGCACATATCACCTTTTAAGTATCGATGATACCAGTCACCCGGAGGAAGGGGCTATGAAAAGCGCATTTGGTTCTAAGGGAGATCGAAAGGACAATTTGATTGCCGAAGACTTAACCAGAAGAGAATTCCTGAAGGCCGGGGTTGGCTCTGCTGCCGTTATTTGTGGCCTCGAAATGTTTGCGGGATGCGCTACAACAGAAACGCCTAAAGTAATGCCCCATGTTTATCCACTACTGCCATATAATAAAGTACAGCCTCCCCAAGAGGGCTGTCTTGTGGGGCTTTTTAGAATGTCTGCCATGGTCTATGACCGTGTATTTCGGGACAAACTAATAGAAATAACAAACAGGGCGCGCAATGTGGACGAGTTCGTGGAAATGTTCAAAAAAGAAAAAGGCTTTTTCGAGGGCGTGATGGAAAAATATCGAATAGCCGACACCATAGCTTTTTACAAGAATGCCCTTGGCGCAAAACCGTTCATTTTCGCCCCGGACTTCAGCACCGATTTGTACTCACCATTTCCTATGGCCAACGCTTCAGTTGTCGCCAAGAATGGGATGGTGCCGTTCATAAGAAGTGAAATTGGCTCGTTATTTAATAAGCAGATTTCAGCAACAAGACTTGGCCTCGGTGAGATTGCACGGGGTCAATACGACGGCTATATAAAAGAATTTGCACAGGGCGCTACGAAGTTTGGGAAAGAGCAAGGCAGCTTCTTTTTTACGACAATGATCGAATTGAATGCAGATTGGTGGTACTGGGGACAAAAGAGAGATCTCATCCCGGCGTGGAGACGCATCTGGCAGATATTCGAAGATCAAGGGGCAAACCAATACGCCACCTGGGTATGGGTGATATATAATCCTTATGGAGTGTCAATGGTTGTAGATGATCCTGAACGGTACTATCCTGGCGATGGTTACGTCGACTGGATAGGTATCAACACCTTCTCTAATAATACAAATCCTTATGCACCGGATCAAAACGCGTCGCTCAATCAGTTGATGGATGGAATCTGCAGGCAGATGCACAAGAAGCACCCGGAGAAGCCGATTATGCTCTCAATGTTTGGGAGAGCGAACGGACACGATCAACCACGATGGCTGATCAACGCCTACAGAAGCATAAGAAACGACTTTCCTGAGGTTAAGGCAGCCATTCATTATGACCTCAACCAGAAAGTCTTTGACCGGTATTGGACCGACTCCACATTGACGCCGGAAAGTGTGCAAACACTAAAGGAAATCTTCAAAGATCCTTACTGGATTATGGCAAGAATGTAAAAAGGAAACCCAGAGGGTCTGGCACTGACATAATTTATCAAACCAATCCAGCCGATCGCTTAAAGCGTCGGCTGATTTTTGCCGTTATGCTCACTTTCGAATGGCAATCCCCACTCCAATTCCAAACCGAAAATTACTGACTCGTAGATGTTGGAGTGCCCTTTTCACATCCCTTCTTCCTGTAGTCCACAAATCACCAAGCTCGACGAATATACAGTATTTCAATCCGTTATCGTTGATGTTATTTCTCCAAAGTTATGATATAAATAAACTCTTTTATGTGGAGAAACGGGCCTTACTAGACCCCCAAAATTCGCCTTTAACCTGACCCGCGGCCTGTTAAGAGGGAAAGAATGGTCCAAGAAACAAAGATTAGTCGCAGAATAATTTCTTCAATATCTAATCATAATCTTCTGGTCAGCCTCATCTCGGTTTCATTCGTCGCACTCATATCGATTGTAATCGCCTATCATTTCAAGGCTCCTCACAATTTAATTATGACTACCGGATTTGAAAGTGGGACTTATCAAATTTTTGGTGAGCGCTACCGGGAGATACTGGCGCGTGAGAAGATTCATCTTGAGTTGCTTCCCTCCTCGGGCTCTGTAGAAAATCTCAAGCGTCTTAATGATAAATCCTACCGGGTCGATGCCGGTTTTGTCCAGGATGGAATGAGTTCGCCCGCAGAGGCGAAGAATCTTGTTTCCCTTGGAGCGATAGGCTACTCACCTCTCTGGGTTTTTTATCGAAGCGAAGAGACGCTTGACTACATATCCGAACTAAAAGGGAAGAGAATTGCGATCGGACCGGAAGGGAGCGGGGTGCGCAAATTTGCCATCGATCTGCTTAAACTAAATAATAGTGCGGCTCCACCAACTGTGCTGCTCGACCTCTCCGGTGCTGCCGCCAATAAAGCTTTATTGGCAGGAACGGTAGATGCGGTAATGATGATCGGTACAGAGGATAATGCGCTCGTTAAGGAGCTTTTGTATAACCCCAAGGTGAAGTTGTTAAGCTTCAGGCAAGCTGAGGCTTACACCCGGCTTATCCCTACTTTATCGCATGTTGTGTTACCCCAAGGCATACTGGATGTTTCAAAGAAAGTGCCCTTAGAAGATGTTCATCTCTTGGCAGTGACAACAAGTCTCATTGTACGTAAAGACCTGCATCCTGCTCTCGTATATTTGCTTCTGGACGCTGCGGTTGAGATTCATAGCAATGCAGGCTGGGTGAATAAGAAGGGGGAATTCCCCTCGCCAAGGGAGCTGAGCTTCCCGTCCTCCAACTATGCGGAGAGATTTTATAAATCGGGACGGCCATTTTTGCTTGACTATCTTCCATTTGGAATAGCCGCATTTATTGACCGCACGATTTTAATTATGATCCCGGTAGCCATAATCTTGATCCCTTTAATCCGAAGCATACCGTGGCTGTATTCTTGGCGGCACCGTCGGAAGTTCTATCACTGGTATAGGGAACTTAAGAATCTGGAATTGGAAATGATTGAAAGTCCCGAATCAGCAGATATATCGGGTTATCGTGAAAGGATTGACCGGATCGAGGCATCGATCAATAAAATCCCAGTGCCGTTAGCTTTTTTTGGCGAGGTCTATGGGCTTAAAGAGCATGTTGATTTGGTTCGGGGGAAACTTATTAGATTAAGCAAGCAGTCTAAGGAGGGCAATCCGTAGAATTAATTGTCTGCGGTAACGAGGCACGGTGATGCAAAGTCTTCCCTACTCTCAAATGGCTGGATTACCCGAGTTCCCACATCCCTAAAATAGGGGTGTATATGGTCATATACTACTGACTCAGCAATACGGTCAGACTACAGTTCAAGTGGAAATCATCGCTACAACGCTGATATGAAGTCTGATGACTTGTAGGTGTTATGAGTGTTGAAACGCTTGGATTTAAATTAGGCCATAAATGGCTTTTAATTCTCTTCTGCAAAGTAATTCCCTTTTTCCCTCACCATGAAAAGACTCATCTGTTTTGCTCATCGTGGTGCATCGGGGCATGAACCGGAAAACACACCCCGAAGGAAGAGGCGGTTATGGATGGCTGCGACGGTGGGTATGTCAGAAGCTTAAGGTAACGGTCAGGCCGCCGTAAACGTAACTGCTGTCGTTATCGGCCGGATTAGTCAATTTGCCACGAGCCTTAATCTCATTTTTTGCATCGCTCGATAGAGGGAACGAGTAGGATACTGTCGGGGCCACGGTTAGATACTTTGCCACATTGATGGGAAGGCTCGCCGTGATCACACCATCGTGAAAATTACTGAATTTGTCGTTTGTCGCCTGATAATTGTCATTAAACTTCGGATACCCGCCATACGATGCATTAACACCATAGAGGGTCGCATCGGCATAGTCGCTGAGGAGATAACTGGCGGATGCACTAAGTTGTAGAGAAATGGTTTTGTTGAATTCAAAAGTATGGGAAACCCCCAACAGGAAATAATACTGGTGATAATGATCGATTTCCTTATAGGCAGTCAAAGTCGGCGTCAGGAGAGTATTAAGACCGAGAGTGACAAATATTTCCTGTGCATCAAGAGGTTTCACGGCACCGGCATTCGGAGCCTGCAGGCCATAATAGATGTAACCAAGACCGGCGTTTAAAATACCAAACGTCTTGGTATAGGAGAGAGTAAGATCCGTTTCCGTCCAGGTGCTGGAATAACTGGCGTCTGTTGTCGAGTAGGGCTTTGTATCAATGTTTCCCCAGACATTGGCGCTGAAGCCTTTATAACCAACCGTCAGGGAAGGTTGAACTACAACGCTGTTCCTGGTGTTTTCATATCCTCGCCATACATATTTTGACAAACCGGAAATGGCTAATGAACCGGTGGGTCTATCTTCCGCAGGCGCAGCCGGAGCAGGAGCGTCTGTTGTAGGGGCAGGCGCTGCTGTTGCAGGGGCAGGAGTTGCCGCGGGTTTCTGCTCCTCAGCCAAAATAGAGGCCACACCCACTGTCAGTAAGAGCAGAGTCGCGATCAAACTTAAAAAAGCATTTCTCACGAAGATATATCTTTTCATCACAATTCCTCCTGATCTGGTTTTCGGAGTTTTGTAACTCAAGATATATGCCAGATAGAAAAAAGTACGCTGACATCTACAATCCATTGGATATGCGGAGTATTTGTCTTCTCTTACTGTTGGTTGAAATCGCGACAAAGAAACAAGAATGTGCTTTTTCTGTGGAGTGATAACGAAATTGTATGCAAACCAGCGCAATGGACGACAGGACGAAAAAATAGGGACAGCTGTCCCTATTTACTATTTATACAATGACTTGGAATAGAAATTTTGAGAAGTTTCTATTTCTGCAGATGTCGCTTCAATGCCGCACCGATAAATCTACTGAAGAGCGGATGGGGGCTCGTAGGGCGCGACTTGAATTCTGGGTGAAACTGGCATCCCAGAAACCACGGGTGGTCTTTGATCTCAACAATCTCGACGAGACGGCGATCAGGCGAGGTGCCTGTAATATGCAGCCCCTTCTCCACAAGGATATCTCTGAAGCTGTTGTTCACTTCGTAACGGTGCCTGTGTCTTTCACTAATTTCACTGACATCGTAAGCATCAAGTGCGAAAGACCCGGCCTCTAAGAGGCAGGTATAGGCCCCCAGCCTCATGGTTGCGCCCATCTCCTTGATGTCTCTCTGCTCGGGCAGATAATCGATTACCGGATACGCCGTTTCCTTGTCAAATTCGGAACTGTTTGCCCTTTCGAGTCTGCATACGTGCCGGGCGAATTCCACAACGGCGAGCTGCATGCCCAGGCAGATGCCGAAATACGGAACTTTGTTCTCACGGGCAAATTGAATGGCAGTGATCATTCCCTCAATGCCCCTCTCTCCGAATCCTCCGGGCACAAGTACGCCATCAGCGCCGTCAAGAAGATTACCAACACCTTCTTTTTCGATCTTTTCCGAATCGACAAAACGCAGGTTTACCCGGCAGTTGTTTGCGATGCCTCCATGCACTAATGCTTCATTGAGGCTCTTGTAGGAATCCGTCAAATTCACGTATTTGCCCACTATGGCGATACACACTTCGTGGGGAGGATTCTTAATCTTGTCTGCCACATCCTCCCATGCCTCCAGATGAGGTCTGCCAGTCCAGATGTTTAAGAGGTCGACAATTTTATTGTCCACCCCTTCCTTGTGAAAAACGATTGGCACTTCATAGATGCAATTCACATCCTTTGCCGTAAATACGGATGAAACTTCCACATTACAGAAAAGAGCTATCTTGGCCTTGATGTCTTCCGAGAGAAAATCTTCCGTGCGGCATAACAGAATATCCGGTTGAATACCGATTTCACGGAGGGCCTTCACACTGTGCTGCGTCGGTTTTGTCTTAACCTCCCCGGCGGTCTTTATGAAGGGGACCCATGTCAGGTGTATAAATATGGCGTTTTGTTTTCCGGCCTCATTGCGGAATTGTCTGATTGCTTCCAGAAAGGGCTGGCCCTCAATGTCTCCGACGGTTCCGCCGATCTCCACGATCGCAACGTCGAACCCGGCGGCGCAGCTCTTGATGTAATCTTTGATTTCATCGGTAACATGGGGAATAACCTGCACCGTCTTGCCCAGATATTCCCCCTTCCTTTCCTTTGAAATTACCGAAAAATATACCTGACCCGACGTAAGGTTGTTGCACTTCGCCATGCGGGTCGAGGTAAATCGCTCATAGTGCCCCAAGTCAAGGTCTGTTTCCGCGCCATCGTCCGTCACAAAAACCTCGCCATGCTGGAATGGACTAAGGGTGCCGGGATCGACATTGATATATGGATCCAGCTTTTGATTGGTCACTCTGAGACCCCGGCATTCAAGAAGGGCTCCAATAGAAGCAGCTGCCAAACCTTTGCCAAGGGAAGAGAGAACGCCACCGGTTACAAAAATAAATTTTGTCTTCATGATTGCTCCTGAAATTTACTTGTCCTGAGAGTTGCCGCTGTTCCCCCCCAGAGATTTTCTTATCTGACCCGCAATAACCTCCACCGGTTCGCCCAGGAGAACACCTGCGGATATATTTTCCAGATAGCGGTCATCCCACGGTAGATTATATTCGTTAACGAGATTGCGGATGTCGTTAAATTTGTAGCCTAAGACTTCTTTCTTTCCTTTCACGGAAAGTGATTCGTTAAATTCCACGTGGATCAAAAGCAAGCTCCCTATGCCCCCCCTGTCTCCGAGAAGGGGAATAACGACGATGGACGCGCCATCGGATTTTCCGCGGCCAATGTAGACTTGGCCGGTACTCACTATCGTCCTTTTGGTCCCCATGAGATTACTCGAACCTTCCGTCCTCGATTTCATCGTGAGTGAGATGCCCCCTCTATTTTTAACAGTTATCGTTGAAGTATCCACGGGATTTCCTTCAGCGTCCAGATTATTAATATCATAGAGGGTGTAACCGCTTAACGCGGCAATGGACGGCTGAATCCTTGCGATGGTCAACACATTCTTGGTGACGGTGGATTTGATCGAAAATTCAAGTTGTCTTAATATGTCAAAAATAATACCTCTGAGAGGCTGTTCCTTCCTGCTTGTTCCGACCGTCACTGTCTTCGCCTGATGTCTGATGGCGTCTATCGGTCTGGAGAGCTCATCTATCGAGTGGCCGAGAGAGATGTCAAGCATCTCGACCGGGGATGGCAGCCCCTCCTCACTCTTGAAATCGCTCCAGTAGTCTTCAAGGGGCAGTTTTCCGGCTGCATATTTGAGAAGAAGAACTATATCGGATATGGTATTCACATTGGTGAATGAAAAGGCGCCATCCGTTCTTTTTTGATTGAATTCAGTCGAAAAATCCCTGACCAGCTTCCGGTAATTTCTGTCGGCGAGCCTCTCGTAAATGGAATAATTTTGTTTCTCATGTTCCGCCATCAGATGATCGAGATGACTCCTGAATTCCCTGAGAAAGATGGCATCTTCGTTAATGCTGCAGGCAGCATAATAACCCCATAAATGTCCGGCCAGGGTATTTAAGATTACAGGCATGGGCATTGCTGCTCTGGGTACCTCAACAACGGCATCGGCAACGCCGTCGAACCGGCCTTCACCTTCATCTGCAAAAACGACAACACCCGCCCTGTGGGCCTTGAAAATGGCTACATCTTTGATGATGTCTCCCGTCACAGTTTCCGGGCTGCCGGCTGCACAGACTATGATCAAGGGTTCGGCAGAGAGGTCAATATGCTTCTTATTTTCTATAAAATCTGATGATATCGTTTTATAACACAGCTCGCTCAGTTTTATCCTGATCTCATCTGCTGCCGCCTTATTAGGCCCGTCTCCCACGACGGCCCAGTACCTTCTCTTTTTTGCCAGTAGTTCGACTGATTGCTTGATTTGCCCTTTCTTCTCTATCACCCTGTTCATCAAGTTAGGCGCCCGTTCGAGGTTGTGAAGCTCATCTGCAATGAAGTCATCGGAAACATTCGTAAGAAGCTGGGCAAGACAAAGTGCAAGGACATGACCCGCCACAACCTGGGAGTAAAAAGCCTTGGTTGAAGCCACAGACATTTCAATGTCCCTGCCGTCGCTCGTATAAAAAACTCCGTTTGCCTTCCCTGTTATGTCAGATTGCCTCCTGTTGACAATGGCGATTACCGTCGCCCCCCGTTCCACAGCCATAGCTACGGCACGGTTGGTGTCTGTCGTCGTGCCCGACTGCGTGATGGGGATTACCAGCGTATCTTTCAGGTCATCCTCCAGGAAAAAGCCGCTCAATTCCGATGCGACCTTGGCGTCAATTTTGATGTGAGTGCCTTTCAGATATCTGTTCATTCCGTCGGCAACAGCCTCTCCGGCAACGGCGGCAGTACCGTGACCTATTACGATAATTCTCTTGATCTCGCCACGGGTGAGGGCCTGTCTCCACTTTTCCGGTATGATGTCCCGGCCAAGATTGAAGGTAACTGAATATCTTCCGTTTTCTTTTTTTGAGATTCTATATTTGCCGCGCAGGGTATTTCTTACGGAGAGAGTTGCTTCAGATATTTCTTTTAGAAAGTAGTGTGGAAAATTCCCTCGATCTATATCGCGGGTGGTGATTTCTGCCTTCTCTATGGAATCGTCTCCGATGCTTAAAGGAGTCCCGTCGTAAAAAAGCGCGCTGATCCCCGAAATACCCCCTTGAGAGTTCTGCTCAAGGATAAATATCTGGCCTGACGCTTCAGGGTCATCGGCTGAGGAAGGTCTTTCGCCGTCCATCTTCAGGAAAAAAGGAGTGCCCTCCACGAGACCATAAAGTTCCGATGAAAATATATACTCCTCAGGGGCAAGGCCTACATAAATGGATTGCCCGCTGCCCTTGAGGGCAAGAAACACTTTTCCCGGCTCCGTATTGCTGGTCATGGCAATGGCATGGGAGCCTTCAAACGCGTTTACGGCCAATCTGAACGCCTCGGCCAGATCATGCCCGGCAGAGAGATACTTTTCAATTTGCAGGGGGATAATCTTGGTGTCAGTCGTAATATGTGGAGCAATAAGTTCTTCTCCGCCTTCAACTTCATTTCGCAGGGATTGATAGTTGTCTATATCTCCGTTTAAGATAACGTTAATGAACCAGCTTCCCTCGCCATAGAATGGATATCTTTTCACGATCTCCGGCCATGGAGCATCTTCATGACCGCTGTTTCTGTTCACTGTATAGTTATTAATCGGATGGCAATTTTCTTCCGTAATGGAACCCACCGATGCCCATCTTGTGTGGGATATTGACGTCTCAAATTCTGTCTCTTCCTTGGATAATTCGTAGAATATCTTATCGTGGGATATGAATTTTCTCAGATCCCTGACATTTTGACCAAGCTCGCCGATGACGGATGATGTCTTGTACACGAACGAAATATCAATACCTTTGCCCCGCGAACTATTCATGGATGGGATGGCGCGAGATAGACAGATTGAACCATTGATAAGGTCTCCTGCGCGGATTCTCGCGGAATAATCATCATACAAACCTTTATCTTTGATCACTTTGAGGACATTCTCAAATGAGACCGTATCAGGGAGCCTGAAGGATATCTGTATTCCCGCCGAATCTCTTCCCCTTACCTCCAACCTGTCGAGGCAGTTCAGAAGAAAATTTAATCTCTTATATTTTTTAAATGATTCGGGAGATATTTCGCCCGCGCTCTTCGCTCCCGAGAGCCCCCTGATTTTTTCTATATTTTCGAGTACATCTTTCTCGAGACCCCAGATAATATCCTTCATCAGAATATGTCTGCTGTTTATCGTTTCCGTCTCCTCCGTCGGAAAGTTGCCGGCGTTTTGTTCAAGGCATTTTTCTTCGTCCAGGAAAAATGACTTCATCTCTTCCGCAATGTCTGAAAGTTGTCCGGCCGTGAGGGGCTTGAAATAGATTTCCTGATATGCGACGTCTGTCTTTAACTGGAAAAGCGTTTTTTCCATTTCTTTCAGATATCCGTCCCCCCCAAGATATTGGCGCGGTCTTACAGAACCGGTAGAGAGCGCCTTCATGTCATTTTTCTTGATGTTCCGGAAGAGTTGGGCAAGCTTTTTTATGAGATTGCCTTCTTCGCGCTTGCCAATGCCTTTAATTGCCAGGATACCGGCGAAGCCGCAGCAGACGACATCAGGAATTAGCGGGAAGAAGACTATCGAGTATTCGGGAGTGCTGTATACATCAGCTCCTACATATATCTTCCATTTCATAAGATAGCTGATTATTTCAGCGTACCATTGTCTTAATATCTGCATATAATAATTATCAAAGTCCCGATCTCGTTTAATTGATGGCGTCAGGAATTGCAGGATGGCAAATGGATTAATGCCGTACGGGTGATGTGATCTACAATGTTCTGCAGCCATGCCGTTCCCATGATTGATGCATCTCTATCCAGGCCCTGAATGACTCTTATGTAATCGCTTTCATCTTTCATTCTGTTATGAATGACTTTGATGAATGAGTCCCGATTCGTGAGATCAACAGTTATTTCTTTCCCAGAGGTGAAAATCTCTTCAAGCCTCGGCCAATTTTCGCTGAACTCCTTTTTCTGTTTGAGAAGCTTTTCCTGTGTGCCTTTTTTTGCGGCATTCCTGCCCAGCTCTATCGATGTTTCCATTTTTTGAGACAGGTCTCTGAATCGCTTCAATCTTTCATCAATAGAAATTTCAAGATTGTCCATGGCCCCGGCATAAAGCTCCTCACCCATATGCTCCTGTTGAAAAAAAGGTTGCCTGACGTGGGCATACCACTGTCTCAGGGCTAAGAGGTTTGCGATGTAGCAGATGTTATTATAGACGCGATGCTTGATATTTCTGTAAAAACCCACGCGAAATGACTTGTCGTGGGTGGAGATGTCCTTTTCCGTTATTAATCTATTTCCTTCAGGATGATCCCTCCTGCAAACCACGCCCGCCGTAATTACGCTGCCGTAACCGATCCTGACAGGACCGACCAGGCCTCCCTGACCCCCCAAAAAAATGGGCGGTTGGTTTAACATGACGCCTCTGGGTACGTCGCCGATGAGTGAAGGTGTGGCCTTGTCCTGATTGGGTGTGTAATTGAAATGTATATATGAACTGCCGACTTCGCTGTGATTTTTCCGGCTTATTCCGCCTGCCATGAAACAGTCACAAAAGTTGATGAGGCTGCCCAAGGTTACAAACGGGAAGAGTATGGTCTGCTTTAATCCGACTGCATGATTCGCATTGGCCTCTTCTTCTAAGATACATCCTTCACGGACCTGCGCGCCACATGCCACGGCTGCCCTTCGCAGAAAGACAGATGATTTGAAAAATCCCCCTCTAAGCTCAACATGCGGGCCGGTTTGACAATCGACGATGGTTGCCGGCGCTTCATATCCCAGCTTGGTTCCCCGAGAGATCAGGGTTTTTGACCCATAGATCCTAGTTCCGGGATAGATGGCTACGCCGTCGCCGGCAATCCTCTCCAGAACTATTTCTTCCCCGATATCAATAGAAAAGGGGCTCGGTATATGGACTCCCTTTTCCATCAATTTAACTATGTTATGTGACAGGCTAACTTTTATTTTCACGACTGATGCCCAGCTTGGCCATTTTTTTCTGGAATGTATTCCTGTTGATTCCAAGGTAATTGGCTGCAGCACTCTTGACATGACCATTCCGCTTGAGGGCAATTTTGAAAAGACATCTTTCAACCATGATTAAAACTTCTTCATGCAATCTGCTTTTCCTTTTTTTCCCGTCACCGGCTGAACAGAGGACTGTAGAAATGTCTTCAAGCTTTTTTTCCATATTCTCTTCAATAAGTGAATATGGCTTTGCCTGAACACTTTGATCGACAGCTACAGCTTTTGTTTTTTTGCGTTTCATAATAACGACAGGCCCTTTCTCTCATGCTTTTGTCGTGAAGAAAGTTCGATGACTTTTAACCCAGGTCATAACTTTTTACAAGATCAGAAAATTTACGAGGTAAACAGTTTTATTATTATGATTCCCGCAAGAACCATAGCCGTAAACCATGTCATAATGATATCCGACATATTCTTTGCAGGATGTTCCATCTGTGTTTTCACTTGTTCTTCCACTTTTTCATTGTCCATGTGACCGACAAGATCACTGACGAGAGTGGAAAACTTTTCATAACCGTTCGATAGAATATAAAATCCCTTCACCGTAGTCAATAGGAGATATACCCTTTTTCTTAAGATCAGAGCGCCAATATGAGCGATATCCTCCCAGCGGAGTTCCTTTTTCCGCATGAATTTCCTGATCATGATGCCATGGTCTCCTGTTTGGACCATGCGGAATGAAGATTCGAAGAGAACATAAAGAACGGGTATGAAAATTACCGTAAGTAATATTCTTTCTAAATTCGAACCTCCCTTGAAGTACGCCAGCAGGAGAAGGAAGAAGAGGAGAATAAAATCAACGAAGAAGGGAACTAAGAACGATCTTCTTATTCTGTAGACGTTTTGGTACATAGCTTCTATGGGTAGATAGATGCGGATCTCTCATTTACGTATCTCTAATGAAGAGACCGCTTTTGCCACCATGTTTTGTGATTAATTTGATGTCCGAAAGGACTATGTTTTTATCGGCAGATTTGCACATATCGTAAATTGTGAGAGCCGCAACGCTGACGGCTGTCATGGCCTCCATCTCCACCCCTGTTCTTCCCACAGTCTGCACTGTCGCTTCAATGGTGATTTCACCCAGATCAGCATCTTTCGTAAACCTGATATCAATACCTGTCAATTCCAAGGGGTGGCACATAGGGATCATTTCGCTTGTTTTTTTGGCTGCCATTATCCCCGCAATCTTGGCCACAACAAAGACATCTCCCTTGGGCATTTCTCCCCTTTCGATGAGACTCAGTGTCTTTTTTTTCATGAGGACTTTCCCCCGGGCAACGGCCTTTCGTGCGGACCGTTCCTTTGCCGTTACATCAATCATCTTGGCCTTGCCTTTTTCATCGAAGTGGGAGAACTTAGTCATGCTGATTTTCTGAACCTCGTTGCGAGAAGTTGTACCGAAATTAGCATAGCCCCTTTGCCCAGTCAAGAGAGTTAAAAAAATACTTTTCCAAAAGAAATGTCTTGCCATGAAAAAACTTATTTTATAGTATTTTCACCCACTCTTGAGAAAGTTTCGGGGAGCACGAATTGATTGTAAAGGTTATCAGCAGCGCCGTTGTCGGTGTAGATTCGTATCCAGTCGATGTGGAAGTAGATATATCACCGGGACTTCCTCAATTTTTAACGGTGGGACTTCCAGATGTCGCAGTCAAGGAAAGCAAAGACAGAATCAAGGCAGCCATAAAAAATTCCGGCTACAAATTCCCCAATAACCACGTTACCGTAAATCTCGCACCTGCCGACATTAAAAAAGAAGGAACCGGTTTCGATCTTCCCATTGCAGTAGGCATTTTGACAGGCGAAGGCTGTATCGAGTTAAAGGACACCCTCGATTACATCCTCATCGGAGAACTGTCCCTGGACGGAAGCATCAAGGGGGTTGATGGAGTCCTTTCCGCGGCCCTCCTGGCAAAGGAAATGGGGAAGAGGGGCATCATCGTGGCAAGGGAAAACGCCAACGAAGCCGCCATGGTGGAAGCTGTCGAAGTGATTCCTGTTGATACCCTTTCCGACGTCGTTGAATTTCTTAACGGCAGGAAGAAAATAATACCACTAACGCTGGACATTGCTGCTCTATTCAATAAGAGCTGCAATTATCCCTTCGATTTCAGCGAGATCCGCGGTCAGGAACACGCAAAAAGAGCATTGGAAGTTGCCGCAGCGGGGGGTCATAATATAATAATGATAGGTCCGCCGGGTTCAGGAAAGACGATGCTGGCACAGAGGCTCCCTTCCATACTCCCCGGCCTTTCTTTTCCTGAGGCAATTGATATTACGAAAATATTTTCTGTGACGGGACTGCTCAACAAGAGAGAGACCATTTTAGGGACAAGACCATTTCGAGCCCCCCACCATACAATTTCAGATGCCGGACTCGTGGGGGGAGGACACACTCCCAGACCGGGAGAGATCAGCCTCGCCCATAATGGTGTCTTGTTTCTCGATGAGCTGCCGGAATTCAAGAGAAATGTCCTTGAGGCATTGAGACAACCTTTGGAGGATGGACATGTCACGATCACGAGGTCTTCCATTACTGCCACATATCCGGCAAGATTTATGCTTGTGGCGGCTATGAACCCCTGCCCCTGCGGTTATTATACCGATCAGACGAGGGCTTGCAGATGTACAACACAGCAGATTCGCCAGTATCAGGCAAGGATATCGGGCCCCCTGTTGGATAGAATAGATATTCATATAGATGTCCCGTCGGTAAGATATAAGGACCTTACGGGGAGGTCTTCCGGTGAATCGTCCGGGGTAATCAAGGAAAGAATAGAGCGGGCGAGATCCATGCAGAAGGGGAGATTTGCCGACCGTAGCATGCAATTCAATGCGAGGATGTCAGACAAAGAGATAAAACTATATTGCACCGTCGATGAGGAATCCCAGAAACTAATCGAAATGGCCATAGAGAAACTCGGGCTCTCAGCCCGGGCCTATACCAAGGTGCTGAAGATTGCCAGAACTATTGCGGATCTTGAAGAAGATGAGAAGATTCGCGGGAGCCATGTCGCCGAGGCCATCCAGTACAGAAGCCTTGATAGAAAAATGATTTAGTGATAAGGAACTCTACCTATCCGATGGTAGAGTAAAGAGGGAGATGAACGTATGGAGATTAAGATTGTTCGAGCCAAACCAAAGCAAATGAAGGCGAAGCCTCAGGACGAATCAAAGCTGGGGTTCGGGAAAATATTCACGGATCACATCTTTACAATGAAATATCATTCGGATCGTGGTTGGTATGATGCAATGATAGAACCCTATCGGCCTTTGTCCCTTGATCCCACGGCCATGTGCCTTCACTACGGACAGGAAATATTTGAAGGACTGAAGGCATACCGGGGAAAGAACAATGCTCTCTTCCTTTTCAGACCAGACCGGAATATAAAACGGATGAATAACTCCGCAGATAGGCTCTGTATGCCGCGGATCGACCCCGATCTTTTTATGGAGGCCCTGAAAAAGCTTGTTCTCATCGACAAGGACTGGGTGCCTCGATCCCGTGGGGCATCCCTTTATATTAGGCCGACGATGATTGCCACGGAAGCGGCCTTAGGTGTGCACAGCGCCAATGCATACATATTTTTTATTGTCATTGGTCCCGTCGGTCCATACTATCCCCAGGGATTCAGCCCAACGAGCCTCTACGTGGATGAGGAGTATGTCCGGGCCGTGCGCGGGGGCATAGGCTACATTAAGGCTGCTGGCAATTACGCCGCCAGTCTCCTGGCAAGCAAATTAGCTGCTGAAAAGGGATTTACGCAGGTGCTTTGGTTAGATGCCATCGAAAGAAGATATATTGAAGAGGTGGGGACGAGCAATATCTTTTTCCTCGTCGGGAATGAATTGATTACACCGCCCCTCACGGGAAGCATCCTGCCCGGTGTGACCCGTGATTCAGTGATACAGATGGCCAGGAGGTGGAATATCGCCGTTTCCGAAAGGCCCATATCAATTGATGAGCTTATGGATGCATCCGCCAAAGGCACACTGAAGGAGGCCTTTGCCTCCGGGACAGCGGCTATTGTTTCACCCATAGGGGAGATCTTTTACAAAGGAAAGGCGACGGCTATAAGTGGAGGGGAAATAGGGGCACTAACTGAGAAATTATACAATGAAATCCTCCAGATACAGTACGGCGAAAAAGATGACCCCTTTGGCTGGAGAGTGCCTCTATCGGACTGATAAACATGTTTTTGAGGGATATTCCTCTTGTAACATACACTTGCGATTGGAATCCACAGAAGTGTGGAAAAGATTGTTCATAAACATGTTGATAACATGCGTAAGTCCTCAATTGTGACTATTTTATACCTCATTGCATACGATTGAGGCACTGAATAAGTTAAATAATTACAATAATATATATAAGTACCATTTGATTTCTGCTACTTATTGATAGCTCTCGATGAGATATAAGCTTTTGGAAAGAAATGTGCCATTGTTGTTCTCGTTTAATGTAAAAAAATGAAAAAAAAATGTGACCGAAATTATCGCTATTCATTAAAGACAGTTATCATATTGATTTGTCTTTTGTTTTTTGCTTTGCGAATATCATTCGCGGATATCCTGCCTCTCAATGAGCTGATTGCAAAAACACAGGAGAGATATAAAAAAACACAGGACATAAAAGCGCAATTCATACAGGAAGTGACGATCAAATCAGTGAATAAGACAGAAAGGGAGGAAGGGGTTGTTTATGTAAAAAATCCCAGGAGAATGTTGTGGGTCTATTCGAAACCAAAGGCAAAAAAATTAATCATCAATCCTAAAAAAGCATGGTTGTATATTCCGGAGGACCGTGCTGCCTATGTACAGGATACAGAAAATATCTACAGGTCGAAGCTGGCCGTGAAGTTTCTTTCAGGCATAGGCAAACTGAGTGAAGATTTCCATGTAGGCTTTTCAAAGCCTGATACTGTGGACAGGAATGGGGACTATCTCCTTACCCTTGTTCCCAAAGTTTTGGACACAGGCGTCGATAAGTTATATTTAACCATAGATAAGGAAGACTTTCAGATCATACAATGCAGTTTTACAGACTTGTATGGAAATATGACCCGTATCCGGCTCGCAGATATAAGAATCAACAACAACCTTGACGATAAGCTTTTTAACTTCAAGCCCCCATCAGGCGTAGAAGTATTCAATATGCCATGATTGATGGTAGCGCCGTCCTTTCCCCAGCCAATTGCCGTAAATTATTTGATACCCTGCGGGCTTTTTTGACTTTTCGATTTGCCCCATGGAAGGATGACACAGATGAAACGATATACGGTGGATGAGTCCTCCTCCTCGAATCTTGAAAGGGCCTTGACCTTAGAGTGGCTTGATACCAACGGTTTGGGGGGGTATGCATCCAGTACGATACTCTCTTGCAATACGAGAAAGTACCATGGCCTCTTGGTGGCAAATCTCAGGATGCCGAAAGGGAGGCATGTCCTCCTTTCGTGGATCGAAGACGCAGTCATTTCAGGCGAAAAGGAATTCTTCCTTTCATGCTGTCAATATCCCGGTTTCTTTTTCCCCAAGGAGAAGCATTTCCTGAAGGAATTTAGCCTGGATTATTCCCCCCGGTTTACCTATGAGGCAGATGGGATACGCATCCATAAGGCAATCATGGTGATCCATAACGAGGATCGCGTACTCATCAGGTATGACGTCGAACATTGTCAGTTTCCGGGCGCCTTACGTCTGAAACCATTCGTTGCATTTCGTGGTTATCACGCCTTGACCAAAGAGAACATGTTCCTTCAAACGGAAACATACAAGACGGAAAGGGGATTCAGTCTACACCCTTATGACGGCATGCCTCCCATTGTTGTGCAAACGAATGTAGAAGCGAAAATTTTCCCTTCTCCTGTCTGGTACAATAATTTTGAATATGAGAGAGAGAAAGACAGGGGCTTTGACTGGCATGAGGATCTTTTCTGTCCCGGCATTCTCGAGATTCCCATTGAAAAGGGAAGTACCGTCATCATTTCTGCATCGACGGACGCCTGCCGTGAAAAGCTGGAAGAAATATGGATGACGGAAACGGCGAGGCGCTCTAAGGAGGCCTCAAGAGACGAGAAGATGGCGGAGAAGTTTGAAAATGAGGAGGATAGGATTCACGTCCGAAACCTGATTACTTCGGGCCGACAGTTTCTCGTCAATTCACCGTCAGGCCGACCGGCTATCATTGCCGGATATCACTGGTTCGGTGACTGGGGACGGGATACACTCATCTCGCTTCCGGGTTTGACATTCTTGAGCGGCCGTTCCGAGGAGGGGATGGCCATCCTCGACTCAATTAGCGCATATGAAAAGAACGGCATTCTGCCCAATTATTTCTCCGATGACGAGATGGAAAATGCTTACAATACGGTCGATACCTCACTGTGGTATTTCTGGTCCATTCAACAGATGCTGAAGTACGGAGGCGACATCCGGTTTATTAAAAGCCGGCTGTGGCCGGTCATGAAGAGGATTCTGAAAGGGTATATGGATGGTACGGCATTCAATATCTATATGGGCGAAAACGGTTTGCTCCACGCAGGCGATAAGGATACGCACATAACATGGATGGATGCAACCGTAGCAGGCACGCCTGTCACCGCGCGATGGGGATATCCCGTAGAGATCAACGCCCTCTGGTACAACGCCCTCTGCTTTGTCGATGAACTCGGACAGCTTTTTGATGATCATGAGTTTTCTTTCCGGGATCTGATCTCAAGGATAAGGAAGTCCTTTGTCGATACCTTCTGGATCGAAGGCGAGGCCTATCTGGGTGATGTCTTCCGCGACGGTTTTCTGGATCAGGCCGTAAGGCCGAATCAGATTCTGGCTGTCTCGCTTCCCTATTCGCCATTGGATGCAGCTAAATGGATGGGTGTGGTCGAGAAAGTCAAGAAGCACCTCCTTACCCCGGTTGGTCTGAGAACCCTCTCACCGGGAGATAGAAACTACAAAGGGCGGTACGAAGGCGATGGCTTGACGAGGGATGCGGCCTATCATCAAGGCACTGTGTGGCCCTGGCTGATAGCACATTTCGGCGAGGCATATATCAAGGCCGCAGAAGATAAGGCGGCGGCAAAGACATTTCTCTTAAATTACATTCGGGCATTTCTTCGCAACCATATGCCGGACGCCGGCATCGGTTGCATATCTGAAATCTTCGATGGCGACGTTCCCCATCGCCCTAACGGGTGCATTTCGCAGGCCTGGAGCGCTGCCGGACTAATCAGACTGTATATGCTTCTCAATGATACTCCTGATACTTAAATTCTCAGTAAGGCATTCGATGGCATATAATGAAAGGATTTTCTGGTTTACTTTAACCTTCCATTATGACATTATAGTAAAAGTATATTTCAGCGGTATCGTGCAAGAGTCACCCCTGTAATAACATTCCGATACAGACACAATTGTTTTATGCTAAGGAGGCGGAGAGCCTTGAGAATCCTTATGTTCGGGTGGGAATTTCCGCCCCATGTAAGTGGCGGTCTCGGGACGGCCTGTTTCGGTATCACCAAGGCGCTCGTCGCGTTGGGTCACAAGATATCCTTCGTCATTCCCGAATGGCCCGGTGAGGCTCTGCCATCACACGTGGATTTGATTTCGGCGCCGGCAAGTCCCGTGAGGGAGCAGGATATTGACGCCATGGATATCTTTGCCGGACTCGATGTCAGGCTGATCAATTCCACTCTTAGGCCATATCTAAATAAGGGCGAGTATGAAAGGTCGCAGCGGCGACATTTTGACCTGCCCTCATACGAAAAAGGCTCGATGGAAACGGAGGGCTCCCACGTTTTGGGAACCTCAGGGCACTATGGTCCAAATCTGATTGCCGAAGTCATGAGGTATGCAAGGGCAGCCGGTGTTATTGCCGGAGAGCAGTCGTTTGATGTCATCCACGCCCATGACTGGATGGCCGTCTTTGCCGGTCTCTATGCCAAGGAGGTCAGCGGGAAGCCCCTTGTTCTTCACATTCATTCTCTGGAATTTGACAGAAGCGGCGAACATGTAAATCAGGATATCTATTATCTGGAGCGCTGCGGCATGGTGTTATGCGATCATGTTATTGCTGTGAGCAATTATACAAAAAATTTGATAATCAAACACTATGGTATTGATCCTGATAAGGTATCCGTTGTTCATAACGCCGTTTCGCGAGATGAAGCGCCAAAGGTTTACCATTGGGAAAAAAATCCTGACAAAAAGATTGTACTTTTTCTCGGCAGAATTACCTTTCAAAAGGGCCCTGACTATTTTATCGAGGCGGCAGCAAGAGTCTTGAAAGAATTTCCGGAAGTGACGTTTGTCATGGCGGGCGCCGGAGATATGATGCCCCGCATGATCGAGCGGGTCGCCGAACTCCATATAGGGAAGAATTTCCACTTTACCGGCTTTCTTCAGGGAACAGAAGTCGAGCGTATATTCTCCATGAGCAACATGTATGTCATGTGCAGCGTATCGGAACCTTTCGGTATATCTTCTCTTGAGGCGATGGTTTACGATGTGCCTGTCATTATTTCCAGACAGTCCGGTGCAGCGGAGATCCTTGATCATGTTTTGAAAGTGGACTTCTGGGATGTGGATGAAATTGCCAATAAGATAATTGCTATTCTAAGATACCCGAGTCTGGTAGAGGAGATTGTCGAGAGGTCGCGTGAGCAATTACGAAGCGTTCACTGGGAAAAAGCTGCTGAAAAGATCGTCGATGTCTACAGGCTCGTGTTGCATTGAAAAGGTGGGAAAATGCCAAGTATCTGTCTGCTCTTTCACGTGAATAAGCCTCGCTGGCTGAAGCACTATACCTTTTTTGATATTGACCATGACCACGTTTACGAGGATTCGGAAAGAAACCTCAAGAACCTGCACATATCATCTGAAAAATGCTATCTTCCGGCCAACCGCATCATGCTTGATCTGATCAAGCAGTATAAGGGAGATTTCCGGGTAGCGTTTTCGATAACAGGCGTTCTCCTTGATCAGTTTGAAAAACATCGGGGTGACGTTCTTGAAAGCTTTAAACGACTTGCCGATACGGGATGTGTGGAGTTTGTAAGTGAGACTTATTACCATTCCCTCGCATATCTCTATTCCGTCCGGGAATTCAGAGAGCAGGTCATGTTGCATAAGAAGAAGATAAAGACCCTGTTTGGTCAAACACCCAGGACGCTTCGTCACACTGAACTCATCTATAACAGCGCGCTCGCGAAATACGCAGAAAAAATGGGATACCATGTCATTGTGGCCGAAGGGGTAGATAAGATTCTGGGATGGCGGTCTCCCAACTATGTCTACCGACCCTCAGGGTGTAAGAATCTGAAACTGCTCTTGAGAAACTACCGTCTCTCCGATGATATTGCCTTTCATTTTTCGGACCCAACGTGGTCTGCACACCCATTCTTGGCCGACAAATATGCTAACTGGATTCACAGCATGAACGATACCGGGGATGTCATAAACCTTTTCATGAATTATGAGACCTTTGGTGAACATCACCCGGATGAAACGGGGATACTTGACTTTCTCCGTCTCCTGCCCCGCGAAATTCTGGCGCATCCCGATTTCAGGTTTCAGACCCCGTTGGAGATTGCCGGAGACTACACTCCTGTTGACGAACTTGATGTGGAGGATTATATCTCATGGGCAGATGCCGAAAGGGATTTAGACACGCGGCTGGGAAATGCATTGCAGAAAGACGCCATTGATGCTTTGTACAGTATGGAGTCGAAAGTGCGAAGTCGGAAAGACGCGATATTTCTCCACACGTGGCGCATGCTCCAGGCATCGGATCATTTCTTCTACATGCGCACCAGAGAGCTTGCCGACGGGGACATCCATAAACATTCCAATCCCTACGGGTCGCCCTATGATGCGTATATCAACTATATGAATATCATCGACGACTTTTCCGGATATTTAGGCAAAAAGAGGAGCGCAATCCATGAAGAGGCAGACTAAAGGCTATCTATTTGAGGTCAGTTGGGAGGTATGCAATAAGGTAGGAGGAATATATACCGTTATTGCCAGCAAGATGAGGGAGGCCATTCGCAACTATGGTGAACGGTACTTCCTTCTGGGACCTGATCTCAAGACGAACCCCGATTTTGAAGAAACAGACGAGGACTGCTGGGTCAAGATCAGGGAAAGTACGGCCATCAAGGAAATCCCGTGCCGTTTTGGCAGGTGGAAAATTCCCGGAGAGCCGAAGGTCATCCTTGTCAATTTCGGAAAGAAATATGACAAAGACCAGTTGCTTTACAGGCTCTGGGAGGATTACGGCATAGATTCCATAGCCGGCGGATGGGACTACGTGGAACCCTTGATGTTCAGTTATGCCTGCGGTGAAGTAATCGAAACGATCTATAACCTGATGGTCAGACCGCATAATAACATACCGGCCATCGCTCAGTTTCACGAATGGATGTGCGGCGCGGGCCTCCTGTACGTGAAAAAAAAGGTTCCCGAAATAGGCACCATATTTACGACACACGCAACGATTCTCGGAAGAACCCTCGCTGGTTCAGGGGTGGATATATACACAGTCATGGACAATATATCGCCGCTGGCAGAAGCGAGTGCCCACAATATCAAAGCTAAATATTCCATGGAAGTGGCCTCTGCAAGGGAGGCAGACTGTTTCACGACAGTCAGTGAAATAACCGCCTCTGAAGCAAAAAATTTTCTTGGCAGGTACCCGGATGTTATTACACCCAACGGTCTTGATGTGGACCACATTCCTGATCTCACCGCAAACAGAGCGCCGGCGTTGGAATCGAGGGAAAAACTCCTGGCCGCGGCTTCACGGTTCTTGAGAAAAGATTTTTCTTCGAATATGAAGATTTTGATCATATCGGGACGCTACGAATTCCATAATAAAGGCATTGATATTTTTCTAAATGCCCTGGGCCGCCTCGAGAAGGACATGACCAAAGATGAAGAAGTTCTGGCCTGCCTTTTCGTACTTGGAGGACATATGGATTTGATTCCCACCCTGCAGCACGAGCCCGGAAGAGCCGAACCGGGCAACCCTCCCGTTGCCACCCACAGGCTCCACTATGAGGCATCCGATCCTATTTTACAGACATGCAACAGATTGGGACTTATGAATACGCCCCAAAACAGGATTCACGTCATCTTTGACCCGGCATACTTAAACGGTCATGATGGCCTGATCAACATGACCTATTACGAAGCCCTCTCGGGGTGCGATCTCGGCGTTTTCCCGTCATACTATGAACCGTGGGGTTATACGCCCCTGGAGAGCGTTGCCCACTCCGTACCCACGATAACAACCGATCAGGCTGGTTTCGGACTCTGGGTACAGGAGAAGGCAGGTGAGAACAGCGGCGTTAGCCTCTTGAAACGCAAGGGTCAGAAAATCGAGTTAATCGAAGAAAATCTATATAATATCTTCAAGGGAGTTCTATCCTGGACTGATCACGAAATTGAAGAGAGGCGAAAAAGCGCCAGGCGCGTAGCCCTGCAGGCAAACTGGAAAGACTTCTTCAAGTTTTACCTCAAGGCGTATGATGCGGCCATCTCCACTGCCCGTGAACGTGCGGAAAAGCTCGTCCTGATAGACTACAGGATGGAAAAAAAATATGTCTTTGCCGGCAGTGTATCTACGCAGCCTCATTTTCGCGCATTTACCGCCGTCGTGAATCTTCCCCTTAAGATTGAGCGGCTGCGGGAACTCGCCTATAATCTCTGGTGGACGTGGCACCCCAAAGCCCGCAGCCTCTATATTTCCCTCGATCCCAAAGTGTGGGAGCAAATGGAAAATAACCCTGTCAGGATGTTGGAGACTGTGTCGCCGGAAAAGTTATTGGAGGCATCAGAAAACCCCAGCTATATGACAATGTATACGCAGATCATGCAGCAGTTCGACGAATACATGAATGACAGGACTCCCGACGAAAGGGTACAGGTCTCTCAGGCAATCAAATGGTCTTCACCGATTGCGTATTTCTCTGCCGAATACGGCCTTCATGAATGCATGCCCATCTATTCGGGGGGGTTGGGTACGCTCTCCGGTGATCATCTAAAAACCGCCAGTGATCTCAATATTCCGCTTGTGGGTATAGGCCTTCTTTATAAGAACGGCTATTTCAAACAGGTTATTGATAAGAACGGCATCCAGATAGAGGAATATCCGGAGAATGAATTCCCCATGATGCCTGTTCAAATTGTTCGGGACGACATGGGAAATGAAGTTCAGATATCTCTCGAACTGCCCGGAAGAACACTCTATGCGAATATCTGGGAGGTCAAGGCGGGGCGCGTATCGTTATACCTGCTGAATGCAGATGTTCCGGGTAATACCGTACAGGACCGGAAAATAACGGAGCGGCTTTATCCGGCAGACCAGAGAATAAGGATTGAACAGGAGATCCTTTTAGGTATGGGCGGTGTCAGGCTGATAAAGAAGTTGGGCATCCGGCCGCGTGTCTACCACCTCAACGAGGGTCATTCCGCATTTCTTATATTCGAACGAATCACCGGGCTGATGACGGAGGAAGCCCTTTCCCTGGATGAGGCTATTGAGGTCGTTTGTGGAAGCACGGCATTTACCACCCATACGCCTGTTGAAGCAGGCATTGAGAGGTTTCCCAGGGATTTGATGGAACATTACTTTTCCAGCTTCATCAAGAAAACGGGTATGTCCTGGTCACAGTTCTGGGAACTGGGACGGAAGGAGGGCGGAGAAGAGAGAACATTTTTCATGGCCATTTTTGCCCTGAAGATGGCCCATATGAGTAATGCCGTAAGCCATGTTCATGGAGAAGTGTCGAAGCGCATGTGGCGTGATGTATGGAAGGGGTTTAACATCTCGGACATCCCGATCCGTCATATCACAAACGGCGTCCACGTGATGTCCTATATCTCGCCGAGAATGCAATCCCTCTTTGATGCATATCTCGGAGATTGGGAAAAGAACATGGGAAGCCCGGAAATCTGGGAAAAGGTCAAAGACATCCCCGATTCGCTGCTGTGGGACACAAGATATGAACTCAAGCAAAAGACCATCAATTTTTTGCGGGAATATCTCTCCAAGCACTGGGTGAAATATGGTTATACGAAGACGTGGCGGGAAGAATTCTTTTCAAAAATCAATCCCGCTGCCCTGATGATCGGATTCGCAAGACGCTTTGCCCCTTACAAGCGCGCCGACATGCTCCTGTCTGATCTGGACCGTCTGGACAGAATCCTGAATCATCCGACGCGGCCTGTTCATATAATTATGGCCGGAAAGGCGCATCCCAACGACGGCATGGGAAAAAGCCTCATCAAGAAGGTTATAGATGTCTGCCGGGATGAAAGATTCAGAGGCAAGATATTTTTCATCGAGGACTATGATATCAGCATAGCGCGGCGCCTTGTCCAGGGTGTCGATGTGTGGCTGAATACGCCCCGGAGACCCTATGAGGCAAGCGGTACAAGCGGTCAGAAGGTCGTCGCCAATGGCGTGCTTAATGTCAGCGTATCTGACGGGTGGTGGTGCGAAGGCTATGACGGAACCAATGGCTGGACCATAGGGCCTGTCTGTAAAGGGCTTATTGAAGAGAGGGCGAATGCCGATGAAGAGGACAGCCAGTCGCTTTATGCAATCCTCGAGAATTCAGTGATACCTGCATTCTACAGTAGGGAAATATCAGGGCTGCCGGAAAAATGGATCAGCATGATTAAAAGATCCATACAAACCCTTATGCCCAGATTCAACACGGAAAGGATGCTCCTGGATTATTACAACGATATGTATCTGCCCACGGCGGAGAGGGAACATGAACTTTATACGGATACGCACAGACTGTCCCGCGAGCTTGCGGACTGGAGGCGCAAAATTCCCATGCGTTTTTCCTCACTCAGGCTCCTGGATGCCAGCATTGAAGGGATCCACGGGGATGCCGTGCTTGTCGATCAGCCGTTGATCATCAGCGCCAGGGTCGATCCGGGGAAGGTGGAGCCGGAAGAAATATTGGTTGAGCTGATAATAGGAAGAAGGGAGGGATATGAATTTGCCGAATCTCCCGATTGTATTCCTTTAAGCATAGCAAAAAAAGGGTCAGATGGGATCCTCACATATTCTGCGGAATACATCGTGAAAAACAATGGCCCCTATTTATACGGTATCAGGGTGCTGCCGTACCATAAGAATCTTGCCGCCAAGCACGCAACCGGCCTTATTCTCTGGGCATAGATGAGAGATCGTTGCTGTGACCATGATATAAAACTTTCCGGCGGCGCGTCATCTCAGAAGTTCGCACATGCCACTGTCATCTCGAAGGCAGTGAGAAATCTTGACATGAGATATCATTTCATAACGGTATCGCGGCACTAATAACTGCGCTGTTATTTGCGGTTGATAAACATCAGGATAATCGTGAGGATGATGCTGATGATTATGCATGTGACGAGGGGAAAATAGAAGGTGAAATTCTTACCTTTGTAAAAGAAGTCACCGGGAAGTTTTCCGAGCCACGGTATTTTCCCTCCCAGCAGGAGAAGGAATCCCAAGCCTGCGATGACCAAGCCGATAAGAATTAGAATCTTGCCGAAGCCGGAAAAATCAAGCATAGAGCTTTTACTTTTAGACTGCCTTTCATAAAAGAGATTGCCACGTCGCTCCCGCTCCTCGCAATGACAGCAAGGTCGTGTTGATACTCGATTTGTCCTTGCTACCGCAGCGAAGCAATCCCGTATTTGGATCACGACCATCAATTAACTATATCACAAATCATGACCAGTCAAACGGTGCTTTCTTTCTGAAATCCGGAACCAGCGCCCGGTCATCCACATCCTGGGTGAAGATGGTTTCAAAGCCCATGTCGAGGGCATGATTTATGACAAGCTCATATTCGTCGCGGGTAATCTGTTTTCTCAAATGGGGATGATTCTTAACAGAGGGCATGGGCGTGTACTGGGACATGATGCTCAGAGGTACAGAAAGAGATATATGCTTTTTGATTAATCCGAGGACTTCCAGGCTGTTCGATATAAAACCGGGGATGATGAGATGGCGGATGAGCATTCCCCTCTTTGCTACACGCTCTCCCATCGAGAGTTCTTCTCCGACCTGGCGCACCATTTCTTTGATGGAAGGGATGGCATGCGCCGCGTAATCCTTCACCCCGGAAAGGACAAGAGCATCATTCTCTGTGCCGTATTTAAAGTCTGGCAGGTAGATATCCACCATGCCTTCCAGGATTTTCAAAACCTCCGGGTTCTCATAACCGCCGCAATTGTATACGAAGGGAAGACGCAAATCTCTTTGGCGGGCGATGAGAAGGGCCTCCATGACCTGCGGTATCTGGGGAGTGGGCGTAACAGGCTCGATGTTATGACAGTCCTTTTTCTCAAGCGCCAGCATGATACGGGAAAGTCCTTCAATGTCTATGCGCTCCCCGAAAATATCATGGCTTAACTGATAGTTCTGGCAGTAGATGCATTTGAGATTGCAGGAAGACAGGAAGATAGTTCCGGCGCCCCGTGTCCCCGAAATGGGAGGCTCCTCACCATAATGGGGCAGGGCGTGGCTTACCACGACGTCGTCTGCGAGACGGCAAAACCCTGATTCACCTCTTGTCCTGTCGACTAGGCACTTTCTGGGACACAGTGTACAGCTCTTCAGGATTCCCTTCAGCCGGTCAATACGTAGCCGCAAGATAGTTTCAGCGTTCACTTCCGATCATGCCTCACTGAATTTCTATCTTTTCCACAACGTTTTTGATTTTTTTGCTTTCTATAAGTTCCAGAAATTCTTCTCCCAGAGGTTGTGCACGTTCCACCGCACTCCACCAGTTTTTGATCCTGGTGGCAGGATCATCGACGAAAATCGCGAAATCGTCCCGATCCGGCACTTTCCCTCCGGGGAGCTGCGCGACAAAGCCGTTGGATGGATGGATCATCAGGACATTATCAAGATCGTCCGCTCGCGGCAGACGATAGGAGAGCTTTTTATCCAGCCATCCCGGTATAATTCTTGCCTGATGGTTAAAGAACAGCACGATATCGTCATTTGTCGCGGCATAGTTGTGGGTGAGATGATAATCGGTTATACCGCCATCCCTGTATACTCCTAAAGGCGCCCTATAGATGTTTCTGATTCCGGCAACCACAAGAGGAATGGCTCCCGAGGCCACCAGGGCGTACTTGAAATTGATTTCGTTGAGCGGAATGTACCGTCCGCGGAAACCGGGCCTGAGGCAAAAATGCGGCGGCTTCGGCCCGTTATAGAAGACAACTCGCTCGGCAAAATAATGGATGTATGATCTCTTGATGGCATTGAGAAGAAAGCCTATACCGAGACCGAGCTGCTGCACCCACTTCAATTCAGAAGCCACAAGGTTCCTTGCACGGACTGTAATGATCGCAAGGCGATACTTTTTATTAGCCAGTGCAAAGGGTAGGGCGTCGTCCTCAATATATGAATTTACAATGCCTATCAGGGATGCCTGAACAGTAGCCGGGGTGTCGGTTCTCGTGTAACTTGTGCCGATGTAGGATTCCATAAGAGCGCGGTAACTCTTTTCCGGCTCAGGTTGCAGCCAGGCAGCGAAGCGCAATGCCCCTGCCGATGAACCGACGAGGTGTGTTGCCCTGACGCATCCGAGGAGGCGATTGCTCAGGAGAGTCAGGTCGAAGCCGCTTGCCAAGAGCCACCGGGGACCAGTCGCCGGGGCGAAATAGGTCGTAACGCGGTCCAGATTAAAGCCGCCGTCCTGGATGATTTCACAGGCCCGCTTGCCAGCTTTGATACATATTCTGTTCATTCTTATTAACCGTTGATGACTTCGAAATCTTGCAGCATCGGGTAAAAGTTCTTACAGATATGCCGAGAATCACCGGGAATCGCCACAAATGACCTTGACAGTATCCCGGCCGTTCGGTAGAGTAACGCATCTGAGAGGGATTTACCCGCTGCTTAATTTGGATGGCGGTTAATACATAAACTCTGGCTGTTTTGTCAACGTCTAATGTTGGCTGCACCTCGAAAAAGGTATGTGCCCATAGTCAGGGAAAGTATTTGTATGAATATCAAAGCCCGTGTGGCAGAAATAGCAAAAAATGCAAAGAAAGCGGCCACGACACTCGCCCGCTTGTCATCGGACGCAAAAGACAAGGCCCTCCTCGATATGGCCGAGGCGCTCACCAGAAAAACCAGCCTTATCATGAAGGAGAATGCAAAGGATCTCGAAAAAGCCACGCAGATGGGCCTTTCCGCAGCCATGATTGACAGACTTGTGTTGAACGAAAGTACAATAGAGGGTATTGCAAAAGGTCTCACGGAAGTGGCCGGTCTCCCGGACCCGGTCGGAAAAGTAACCTCCATGTGGCGAAGACCGAACGGCCTTCTCGTCGGTCGCATGAGAATCCCTCTGGGTGTAATCGGTATCATCTATGAATCCCGCCCCAACGTGACTGCAGACGCAGCCGCCCTTTGTCTAAAATCCGGCAATGCCGTCATCCTGCGCGGAGGATCTGAGGCTATAAACTCGAATATTGCCATTGCCAAGATCCTTCAGAGCGTCTTAAAGAAGCGGGCCATTCCCGAGGAGGCCATCCAGGTCATTCCCATGACTGAGAGGGAAGCAGTCTACGAGATGCTGCAGCTTGAAGAATATATAGACGTGATCATCCCGAGAGGGGGCGAAGACCTGATCAGGGCTGTTGTCAATGAATCGAAGATTCCTGTCATCAAACATTACAAAGGGGTCTGCCACATATTTGTGGATGTCGGCGCTGATTTTGACATGGCCGTAAATATTTGCATGAACGCGAAGACCCAGCGTCCGGGGGTTTGCAATGCCATGGAGACCCTGCTTGTCCATCAGGATATTGCAGAAAAATTTCTGCCGCTTGTTGCCAGTCATCTCAAGGGAGCAGGAGTTGTCCTTCGGGGCTGTGACAGGACAAGACGAATCCTCAAGGATGTTGAACAGGCAAAAGAGGAAGATTGGTATCAGGAATACCTCGATCTCGTTTTATCCGTGCGCGTCATCGATGATCTTGATGAGGCTGTGGCCCATATTGAAAAGTACGGTTCTCTGCACACGGAGTCAATTGTCACGAACAATTATCAAAATGCGCAACGGTTCTTAAATGAAGTAAACTCGTCCACTGTCCTCGTCAATGCGTCCACCCGCTTCAGCGATGGGTTTGAACTGGGCCTCGGTGCAGAAATAGGGATCAGCACTACAAAACTTCATGCCTTCGGTCCCATGGGACTGGAAGAGCTGACAACAACAAAATTTATTATCTACGGGAATGGACAGGTGAGAACATGAAATGGGGATTATTGGGAGGCACATTTGATCCGATACACATTGGCCACCTCAGATGCGCTGAGGAAGTGCTCGAAATTTTTGATCTGAACCGGACTGTCTTTATTCCCGCTGCGAAACCGCCGCACAAGATAGATGGCGATATCACATCATTTCATCACCGGGAGCAGATGATTAAGCTGGCAATTGAAGGAAACCCGGTATTTACATTCTCCGATGTGGAGAAGCAGCGTGAGGACAAGTCTTACTCGGTGGAAACTGTTGATTACATACTGAAGAAATACATGAAAAATATGGAATTGTATTTCATCCTGGGGCAGGATGCCTTTCACGCCATCCAGAGTTGGAAAGACTGGCAAAGGCTGCTGCTCTTATGTAATTTTGTCGTTATGACAAGACCCGGTTACGAAGACAGGGGTCTGGATGGAATCCTTCCTGCTGATTTCGCTTCCCGATTTAAGTACGACGACAGCGTGAAGGGTCTCAGGGGGCCTACGGGGCACGTCATTTATTTCAGGGGTGTCACCTTTCTGGATATCTCGTCCAGCGATATCAGGCAAAGGGTAAGAGATGGCAGGTCCGTCAAATACCTCGTTCCTGAGACGGTCCGGCATTACATTATGAAAAACTCTCTGTACAGGAACTCAAAATAATAGGTACTCATACGTCTAATACAAAGAATACTGCCAATCGGTCTCACCCCATACGAACCGGGAAAATTTTCCTCGCCCTGGGTACTATCGTACTTCTTTTTGGCGCCGCTGCATCATGGGCCGCGGACAATTTTCCTAAACCGGTTGGGGCTGTCAATGATTTTGCCCGCGTGATTCAGCCGGACTATAAGAACCGCATGGAGGGCCTCGCTCAGGAGGTCCTCGAAAAAACAGGGACTGCCATTGTTGTTGTCACGGTGGAAAGCATTGGGGATAATGAACTGAACGATTACGCCAACCGCTTATACAAGGCCTGGGGCATAGGTAAAAAGGGAGAAGACAAGGGCGTTTTGATTTTCCTCACCTTGAAGGAGCGGAAATTCATGATTGAAACTGGATACGGTGTTGAAGGCATCCTTCCCGATGGACTTGTTGGTGAAATTCGTGACAGGTACGCAATTCCGTATTTCAAGAAGGGTGAGTTCGGGCCGGGACTTTCCAATACCGTGACCGCCGTGGCTTCTGTTGTGGCAAAAGCTGCCAATGTATCCATCACAGGCGGTATAACCGTCACGCAGCCGGCAGAGAAGAAAGTCGGACAGAAGGGCAGCGTATGGCCCATGATCATCATTCTTCTGATACTGCTTTCACTCTTGGGCACGAGGCAGGGGAGGGACATGCTCCCCTGGCTGCTGCTCTTGGTATTTACCGGTAGAGGAGGCGGTGGTGGTGGTGGCTTTGGGAGTTTTGGCGGTGGTGGCTTCGGCGGCTTCGGCGGCGGTGAAAGCGGGGGCGGCGGAGCGGGCGGCGACTTCTAACGAGAGGTGATCGACATGGCAAAGGTACCGAAAAATCCTGAGGAGATTTTTGAAGAGCTCACGGATGACTTCAAGAATGTTTTTGGCAGTGATCTCATTTCCATTATTCTCTATGGAAGCGGGGCGAGCGGTCATTACGTTCCCGGAAAATCAGATCTCAATTTTCTCATAGTCCTCTCCGAAGGAGGGATCGATAATCTGGATAAGGCCTTCAGTACTGTTGCCCGGTGGCGGAAGCGGAAGGTGGCAATTCCTCTTTTCATGACGAAGGCGGAAATATTATCTTCCCGTGATTCATATCCAATTGAGTTCCTCTCTATGAAAAAACATTATGTCCTTGTCAGCGGTGAGGATGTCCTCGATGGATTGTCCTTCGATCCATCCCATCTCCGCTTGCAGTCTGAGAGAGAATTTAAGGGGAAGTTAGTTCATTTGAGGAGGGGCTTCCTGGAAGCGGAAGGACGGGCACGGCAGATGCGCGAACTTATCAAAGCCTCTTTCACGGCATTCATCGCCATATTCAGAGCCCTCCTGTACCTCAAAGGAATTGAAATACCGCAGGCGCGAAGGGATATAATCAATGCTGTCGCCAGGGAATATTCCGTCGATCCTGCTATTTTTCTGAAATGCGCAGATATCAAGGAAGATATTGACCGGATTGCCGCTTCCGAGATTAAGAATGTTTTTATAGATTATGTAAAGGAGATCGAAAAACTATCCGCCGTCGTTGACGGCATGAGTGTATGAAAACACTCTGGCTGCAAAGCGTAGTGAATACGATTGCTAAAAAATTGCATATTATATCTGGAGGTGCGACATGACCAGCGGGAAGAAAATTCTTATTATAGCAGGAGCAATTGTTCTTGTCCTTGTACTTTTTCTATACTCCAATTACAACATCTTCGTTAATCTGGATGAGACTGTAAAAGCGTCCTGGGCGCAGGTGGAAAATCAGTTGCAGCGACGGTACGACCTGATACCAAACCTTGTGGAGACAGTAAAAGGTTACGCCAAGCAGGAAAAGGATGTCCTCGTCGAAGTTACCAATGCCAGGGCAAAGGTGGGCGGCGCAGCAAATGTGCCGGATAAGATCAGCGCCAATAATGAATTGTCAGGCGCCCTGAGCAGACTCCTGGTTGTCGTCGAAAGATATCCTGATCTCAAATCCAATCAGAATTTTATGCGCCTTCAGGATGAGCTTGCGGGAACGGAAAACCGGATTGCCGTGGAAAGAAAGCGATATAATGACGTAGTGAGAACTTACAATATCGCGATCAGAAGCTTTCCGGGGAATCTATTTGCAGGAATGTTCGGTTTCCATAGTGTAGCCTTTTTTGAGGCGCCGGCGCAGGCCAAGGCCGCTCCACAGGTCAAATTCTAAAGATTATACGAAGTGGCCTGGAAGAGCTTGTCACCGATCGTGAGCGAGGAATCTTATATATGCTTCATTAAAGATGTCTCGCATCGCTCGACATGACAGTCTGCAATTAGTTCCTGCCACAAAGTTCAGTCATCCGGTGCTGGGATAATTAGTTTCCGGTATTTCCGGTTGAAAGGCTGCTCATTTAAGCCTTTTCATTATGAGCAGCATTGTTTGACAGGCGTGTTATTGAATAATAGTCCGATCCGCTTCATTTTTTATAAGACGCAGCATCGATTGCGGGACAATATAGTCACGCATTTTTGAGACAATATAGACCAGGATCCAGAGATCATCAGGTGTCCTCTTGCCCCTTTTTCCGATAATTTTACCCTCACAGCCATAAAGAGGATGCCTGGGATGATCGACAACGACCATATCTCCTAATTCCATCTTCCTTTTCTCCTCATTTCTTCCGGCATCATTATGCTAACGGGATTTCCATCATGCATCCGGAGAGATCTCAACGCTGTGAATTCGGTAAAAAAGTCAGCAATATCGGAAGCAGTCCCCGGCCATTTCCTTAACTTGTAGCACAATTTAAATCAGAAGTCCTCTTCTTTTAGAGTCGAAATACGAAGGCACCTGGCACCGGCTGGGACCTCGGCCTGAAACAAGCCAAACATTATTGAAGCCAAATATTTCAGAAAAAGCTTGACAACTTGCCGGGCATATAATATCCCAAAAAACACGGTAAGTAAATGTTACTTACCATCCTTTCAAACTGTCCATTGTCGGTAGTTTTTCATGTATTCGTTAAAGCGCATCCCTTAATTAAAGACTTATATTCCGAAGGCATGAAACCTTCACGTCCACATTCGATTACTAATTTAGCGACACCTCTTGGGAAAAACCTAAAATAAAATGAGGAGGCATATATATGGGCAGGAGTTTGTTCGGAGAGGAGCATGAGATATTCCGCGATTCATTCAAAAAGTTCCTGGCAAAGGAGGTGGCCCCCTTCATAGAAAAGTGGGAAGAGGATGGCATTGTGCCCAGAGAAATGTGGAACAGGCTGGGTGACAATGGATTTCTCTGCCCATGGCTTGACGAGAAATACGGCGGCTCCGGGGCGGGCTTCGAATACTCCGCCATTATCATTGAAGAGCTCGCCTATATCGGAAGCCATGGACTCATAGCGGGACTGCATAGTGATATCATCGTCCCTTACATTTACAGTTTTGGAAATGAAGAGCAGAAGATGAAGTGGCTCCCCGGTTGCGCCACAGGTGATATTGTGACAGCCATTGCCATGACTGAACCGGGTACAGGGTCGGATCTCGCCGCGATCCGGACTACGGCGGTAAAAGACGGCGATTCATATGTGATCAACGGCCCAAAGACTTTCATTTCCAACGGCATTCACTGCGATCTGGTCATCGTGGTGGCAAAGACGGACCCCCATGCCGATCCGCCCTTTAAGGGCATCAGTCTCATCTGCGTTGAAAGCGGAACCCCGGGTTTCCAGAAGGGTAGAAGGCTCAACAAGATGGGGTTTCACAGCCAGGACACGGCAGAGATGAATTTCGAGGACTGCCGGGTGCCTGCATCCAATCTGTTGGGGAAGGAAGGGCAGGGCTTCTATTATCTGATGCAGAAACTGCAGGCGGAAAGGCTCGTAGTGTGCATTATGGCCCAGGCCATGGCAGAGGCCATGCTGGATATGACCATTAAGTATTGCAGAGAGAGAACCGTCTTCGGAAAGCCCATCAGCTCCTTTCAGCATAATACGTTCAAGATTGTGGAGATGGCTACAGAGATTGAACTGGGAAGGACTTTCCTCGATTCTCTCCTCCCGGATTATTGTGAAAAGAAAGATATTGTTAAGAGAGTTTCTATGGGCAAGGCCTGGATTTCAGAAATGGCGAACCGCGTAGCCTATGATTGTTTGCAGCTTCACGGCGGCTATGGCTACATGGAAGAATATCCGATTTGCCGTTTTGCAAGAGACGTGAGGGTCATTCCCATATTTGCAGGTACTACAGAGGTCATGAAGGTAATCGTGGGTCGCATGATGGGCCTGTAATCATAAAAAAAGAGGGAAACGAAGGAGGAGAAACAATGAGGACTTTTATGTCGTGGCAGGATGAGTATAAGAGCAAGCTCATGACGGTGGAAGAGGCTGTCAAAAAAGTTAAATCGAATGATGTGGTGGGATTCGGCCTTTCATTGGGGGCGCCCACGGCCCATCTTGTGGACGCCCTCTTGGCGCGGGCCGGTGAATTGAAAGGCGTCCGAATTGTAGATGCGGTGCCGATCAGGATGATGAAGTTGTACGATCCTGATTTCATGAACAGCATCAGGGATTCTTTTACTTACAGTTCATTGTTATTCAATCCCGTAAACCGGAAACTGGCCCAGGGCAAAAATGTGGATTATCAAACTGTCAACAGCTCTGATTCAGGCGAAAGGATGGGGCGTATCTGCAATGTGGCCATGGTCTGCGTGTGCCGTCCCGAGGCGGGCATGGTCAATCTGGGCCTGACCAACTTCTTTTCCCCGGAGATGATAAGAGGAGCGGAACTGGTTATCGCCGAAGTCAATGATCAGATGCCCATGGTGTATGGCGATAACTGGATGCCGATTTCTGAGTTCGACTGCTTTGTCGAACATTCCAGCCCGATTCCCGAATTCAAGCGCAAGGGTGAGCCCTCTCATTTGGAATTCGCCATTGCGGAAAACGTCGCCTCCCTCATAAGAGACGGAGACTGCCTTCAGATGGGAATAGGAACACTGCCGGAGGCCATTATCCGGCTCCTCCGAGATAAAGGAAAAAAAGATCTGGGCGTGCATACCGAGATGTTTCCCATGGGATTGCCGCATCTCGTAAGAGAGGGCATTGTCACGAACAAGTTGAAGAGGATTCACACGGGAAAGACGGTCGCGAGCTTTTGTATGGGAGACGGTGATATGTACGAGTTCGTTACGCGTAACCCGGACTGCGTCTTTTATCCCACCTCCTATATCAACGCCCCCTATCTGCTTCGGGAGATAGACAATCTGGTATCCATAAATATGGACCTTGAAGTAGACTTTATGGGACAACTTAATGCCGAGAGGGTTGACTTCCGGCTTGTGGGGGCGGCTGGCGGCCAGCTGGATTTTGTCATCGGCGCGGCCTGGTCAAAAGGCGGCAGGGCAGTCAACGTCCTGCCTTCGACGCGGACACTGAAGTCCGGCCAGGTTGTTTCTACTATTGTGCCCCAGTTATCACCGGGCGCTCATGTCATCGTGCCCCATATGTACAGCCAGTTTGTGGTAACTGAGCATGGAATCGCCGATCTGTTTTACAAATCCATGCGCGAGAGGGCTGAGGCCTTGATTGCCATCGCCCATCCGGATTTCCAGGCAGAGCTCCGCAAGGAAGCCAAACGAATTCTTTATTGAACAGGAGTATGATTTTGAAAAAGTTAAGTCTCATGTTGAAAGGAGAAAATTAAATGGATGTTAAAGGTTGTAAAGCGATTGTAACCGGCGGTGCATCGGGACTCGGCGAAGCGTGCGTCCGCAATCTGGTGGGCCTGGGCGGGAAGGCGGCGATTCTGGATTTTGATGTGACGAAGGGAGAGAAACTTGCCGCCGAGCTGGGAAGCAACGTCATCTATGCCAATACGGATGTGACAAACGAAGAAAGCGTCCAGGCAGCCATTAAGAAAACAATGGATGCTTTTGGAGCGATAAATGTTGTGATCAACTGCGCCGGCGTGGGAGATCCCGGGAAGATTCTTTCCAAGAAAGGCCCCATGGCGCTTTCGTTCTTCAACCGCGTGGTGCAGATCAACCTGGTGGGCACCTTCAATGTCATCAGGCTCGCGGTGGAGCAGATGGTCAAAAATACCGGAAATAAAGACGGTGAAAAAGGGGTCATCATAAATACCGCCTCGGTTGCCGCCTTCGACGGTCAGATCGGGCAGCCGGCATACAGCGCCTCCAAGGCCGGTGTCGTTGGTATGACCCTGCCCATTGCAAGGGAGTGCGCCGAGTATGGAATCAGGGTAATGACGATTGCGCCGGGACTCTTCAATACGCCGATGCTCGCGCAACTGCCCGAGGCGGCGCGCGAGGCTCTCGGCAAGATGGTTCCGTTCCCGCAGCGTCTCGGCGATCCCATGGAATATGCAAAGATGGCCCAGCATATCATTGAGAATCCCATGCTCAATGGAGAAGTCATACGGCTCGATGGCGCTATCCGAATGGCAGCGAGGTAAAAAATTTCAAACAACGAAATCCCGCATCGCATTCTTGGGATTTTGTATGCAAGGCTGGAAAAGAAACCAAGAAGGAGAATAGAAAGAGATGGAAAGCAAGAATGGTATTGTTATGGTAAGTGCGGTGAGAACGCCGTTCAGCAAATTCGACTCCGCCATGGCGGATATACCGAGCATCGATCTTGGTGTGATGGTCATGAAAGAAGTGATCGAACGGGTGGGAATCAAGCCCGAGGAAGTGGATGACATCAGTTACGGGAGCTGCATCCCGGCGGAAGTCGCCCTGGAAACGGATGTGCCCGCGAGGCAGGCGACCCTCCTTGCCGGATTCCCGGCGGATAATATTTCTGTAAGCCTTGACAGGGCATGCTGTTCATCCCTGACCTGTCTTCGCTTAGGGGTCAGGGCCATCAAAGCCGGAGAGGCGGAGATCGTCATGGCCGTGGGTTCGGAGAATATGCCGCGGACACCCCATCTGGCACCCGGTTTGAGAAAGGGAGTGAGGATAGGGCATATCAAGCTCATCGATTGCCTCTTCGAGCTTGGCTACACGGCCAAAGGATTCAATCCCGTTGCTAAAGACGCGGGAGAAGTGGCCCTGGAATATGGCGTGACAAGAGAGATGCAGGACGCCTGGGCTCTCGGGAGTCAGGAGAAATACGCAAAGGCTTATGCGGAAGGGAAGTTCAAGATCGGAGAGGAACTCATGCCCGTAGTGATCCCTCAAAAGAAAGGCGAACCTATCGTCATTGAAAAGGATGAATCGCCGAGGAAGACAAGCATGGAGGCCTTGGCGAAGTTAAAACCCATCTATGGCAGTCCCACTGTGACAGCGGGAAACGCGCCTCCCATCAGCGCCGGGGCAAGCGCTATCCTCATCATGACGAAGGAGAAGGCCAAACAGAAGGGTCTTAAGCCCTTGGCAACAATAGTTACGGTAGCGGCCTCGGCTACAGCCCCCCGTGAAATCGCCGTCATTCCGGCTTATACGATTCAAAAGGCCCTGAAGCAGGCAGGTTTGACACTCGACGACATGAAGCTGATTGAAATAAATGAAGCCTTTGCGGTTCTGCCTCTTGTTGCCACGAAGATCCTCGCCAATAACGACGAGAAAAAGTGGAAAGAGCTTCAGGCCAAGACCAACGTGAACGGCGGGGCTATCGCAATCGGTCATCCCGTCGGAGCAAGCGCCGCAAGAATCACGATGACTCTGGCCTATGAGCTCAAAAGGCGCGGAGGCGGTTACGGCGTAGCGGCTATCTGCGGTGGTCTCGCGCAGGGTGAGGCGGTTATAATCAAGGTGTAGAAAAGAGTTCAACTCGCTCAGCCCATCATAATGATTGCAAGCACTGGAAGAGCAAAGGAGAAGAGGATGGATTATCAGACGATTCTATATAAGAAGGGCGAGGGGATAGCCGTCATCACCTTGAATCGCCCCAAGAGCATGAATGCCCTCAACAGCCAGCTATTCAGGGAACTGGATCACGCCCTCGCTGAGGTTGACGGTGATGAGGAAGTAAAAGTGCTCATCCTTGCGGGAGCGGAAAAGTTCTTTGCCGCAGGCGCCGACATTACCGAGATCGGAGGGATTGCCACACCGGTGGACGCTCACCGGTTTCTGAAAGACGCCCAGGCGGTCTTCAACAGGATTGAGGACCTGGAAAAGCCTGTTATTGCGGCTGTGAGCGGCCTTGCCCTGGGCGGCGGCTGTGAACTTGTACTTGCCTCTGATCTGAGGATCGCCGCAGATAACGCAACCTTCGGGCTACCGGAGATCAAGATCGGCGTGATTCCTGGGGCAGGAGGCACTCAGCGGCTTCCCAGGATCGTTGGCGTCACCAAGGCCAAGGAACTTCTCTACACCGGCGATTTCATCGATGCGCAAGAGGCCTATCGCATCGGGCTTGTGAACAAGGTGGTGCCCGCTGCTTCCCTGATGGAGGAGTCCAGGAAAATGGCTCAGAAAATTGCCCGCCAGCCGGGCTTCGCCTTAAAAATTTTAAAGATCGCAGTCAATGGCGGGATGAATATGGACATGAAGTCAGCCATGGCCTACGAGGCGCGATGTTTTGAAATTCTCTTTTCCACGGCCGATCAGAAAGAGGGGATGAAAGCCTTCGTGGAAAAGCGAAAGCCTTCTTTCACAAACAGGTGATATGGGGAAAATCGTTTCATTGAGAGATGCCATCGGCTGCATCCGGGACGGGGATGTGCTGTTTCTCGGGTCCTTCATTGAATGCCGGCGTCCCATGGCCGCCGCGTACGAAATCGTCAGGCAGCGAAAGAAGGGGCTGATCCTCCTTGCAGAATGTTCGCTTGCGGAAGATATACTCGTGGGGATGGGCTGCGCTGCGGCTTGGCGTGGCTGCTATACGGGGATAGCTAATTTCGGGCTTTCTCCGGCAACCCTCAGAAAAATAGAAACGGGTGAATTCGTCGTTGATGATATCGGTCATATTGATATCATCCTGGGCGCCATGGCATCCATGGCCGGGAGCCCCTTTGTCGCTACCCGCGCCACTTTAGGAAGCGACGTTCTCAATCCCGAGTTCTCGCGGACGGAACAGATCAGGATGCTCGCGCGTGAGCCCTCCATGATCCCGGAGAAAAAGTTCGTGTTGATGGATGACCCCTTTTATGGGAACGGCCTCGTAAAACTTCAGCCCGCCATGCCGGCGGACGTAGCTGTCATCCATGTCCAGCAGGCAGGCGAGGATGGTACCGGGCGGATAGAAGGCAGTCTCGCCTTTGACCATTATTTCATTCACGCCGCAAAACAGGTTATACTGACAGCGGAGCAGGTCGTCCCGGAGTCCTATCTGAGGAGGGACCCCAACCGTAATCAGATCCCCTGCACCAGCGTGGATATGGTCGTGGAAATCCCGTGGGGCGGGCATCCCAGCCAGGTGCAGGGATTTTACGATGTAGATATGCCCTTTATCCGGGAGTATGTGAAAGCCGCTAAGACTCAGGCTGGCTTAGAGAGTTGGGTTCATGAATGGGTATTTGGAATTAACGCGCACGATGAATATCTGGACAGGATAGGAGCAGCGCGGCTTCAATATCTGCGGTCGATTCCACCCTATGGATACCGCCCCCGCACTACTTGTGAGAGATCGTATAATCATAAAAACAAGTTGAATGAGACGGGAGGTGATGCATAAGAACCGGCATTAGATGATGACGAACGGTTATCAGGTTACAATTGATTAAGATACAGTTAAGGAGGGCAATTATGAAAAAAAGCAAGGTCGTCAGTTTGAAAGAAGCAATGCAGGAAATACAGGACGGTGATTGTATCGTCATGGGTGGCGTGGTGGAAGATCGTCGTCCTATTGCCGCCACACTGGAAATGATACGCCAGGGGAAGAAAAACCTCATCATACTGGGGGAATGTTCACTTTCGGAGGACATGCTCGTCGGCGCCGGTTGCGTCGCGGCGTATCGCGGAACCTACACGGCCATCGGAGCCTTTGGCATATCTCCTTGCACGAAGAGAGCGGCGGAAGCAGGCCGCATCGTTATCGATGATATCGGCCATACGGATGTCTGCCTGGGCGCCATGGCTGCCATGGCGGGTGCTCCCTTCATCGCTTCCAGAACAACATTCGGAACGGATGTGCTGAATCCCGCGTATGATAACGTGGCCAAGATCAGGGCATTGGTGAGAAACAAGGAGATGATCCCTGAGAAGAAGTATATTCTTATGGAGGATCCTTTCTATGGCCGCGGCACTGTTCAGCTCCATCCCGCAATGAAATCGGATGTTCTCATCTGCCACGTCCAGTATGCGGGCGAAGAAGGAACGGTCCGCATCGACGGCAGTCTGGTCTTCGACCACTTTGCCGCTCACGGAGCCGAAAAGGTCATTATTACGGCAGAGCAGGTTGTCCCCGAGGAGTATCTCAGGCGCGACCCCAATCGCAATCAGATCCCCTGCACGACTGTTGATATGGTCGTTGATGTCCCCTGGGGCGGTCATCCGGGACAGGTTCTCAATTTTTATGACATGGATATTCCGTTCCTTATGGATTATGTCGGAAAAGCGAAAACGGAAGCAGGCTTTCAAGAATGGGCCGAATCCTGGGTTCACGGGCCGAAAGGCCACGATGACTACCTGAATAAACTGGGTGCTTCGCGTTTGGAAAAGTTGCGGGCCATACCCCCGTTCGGGTATCGTCCAAGACCGAAAGGAGGGACAGGATCATGACAGAACAATACGCAAAAGCGCAAGACTACAAACCGACGGAGGCAATGGTTATTTACGGCGCCCGGATGCTGAAGGAATTTAACGGGAAAACCGGGATCATCGGGATTGGAGCGCCGCTTCTGGCTACACACCTGGCAAAGATACTTTATGCGCCGGACATGAAGATGATTGTGGAAACGGGGCAGGCGGATGCCAATCCGATCGAGGTGCCCCTCTCCATCATGGATAGTCGCCTGACCTATGGCTCGTCCTGGCAGATGGGCGACCCGGAAGGCCTGTTCCCGCTTATGCGAGGGGAAATTGACTTCGGTTTCATCGGGGGGGCACAGATCGACAAATACGGCAGCCTGAACTCTACCTTTATAGGGACCGATTATAACAAGCCGACGAAGAGACTGGCCGGCACGGCGGGCGCAGTCGATATCGGCGGATTCTCTAAGGCGACCATTATTACCATGGCCCACCAGAAACGCCGGATATTGGAGAAGGTGGATTACCTCACCACGCCGGGCTGGATGGTAAAGAAATGGCCGGAAGGCAAGATGGTCAGACGGGAAGAGATCGGTCTCCCCGGCGGGCCTATCGCTTTTATTTCTTCCATGGGGATTATGAGATTCGATGCGAAAACGAAGATAATGTATGTGGAAAAATGCTTCCAGGGGGTAACGCCTGAGGCTATCAAGGAGAACACGGGCTTTGATATCGATATCTCCCGTGCGACTGAGGCAGATCCCCTACTCTTAGAGGAACTGAAGGTCCTGAGGGAACAGTGCGATCCCTTGAACATATACCGCACACGTTAGGCAGCAGAGAGGCATGGAGATGACGAAACAGGGCGGGGGCGGAAACGGCCGCATTATATGATGCGGGCGCCCCGGCCCTTCACTTATGGGACGGAACGCCGGTGATATGGTTTTGAACCTCAAAGATATATGGGCAGTTCACAGATAATTTCCACTGGAGGACGTATGCCGACGGCGCATAAAAATGTCAGGAAAGGTTCGGGCAAATTGAATGTAAGGCCTTTGCCTGTCGGGGGTGTCAAGATTAGAGAGGCCTTCAAAGCGCTCTTAGAAGAAAGAGAATTCAACGCGATTACGACTGCCCAGATCTCCAGGAAATCAGGTGTCAACGAAGCCCTCATCTATAAGTATTTTGGCGACAAGCGAGGGCTCTTGCATCAGGTGCTCCGGGACTATCTCGACGAGTATCTTGGACAGATGGAATCGGAGCTGAAAGGGATCAAGGGTACCTTCAATAAATTGAAAAAGATCGTCTGGTCCCAGATGAACCTCTATGAGTCGAAGCGGGTGCTCGCCAAAATTCTCCTTCTGGAAGTGAGAAATTACCCGGGTTATTTTGAAAGCGAAAGTTATGGTCAGGTGAAGAGGTACAGCAGAATCATAACGGAAATTCTTAAGGAAGGCATAAAGAACGGTGAAATCCGTAATAACATACCGGTCACGTCCATGAGGCAGGTGATACTGGGCGGCATCGAGCACCTGTGTCTGCCGAAGATCATATACGGAAAGCCGTATTCTCCCAAGGAACTCACAAGGGAATTATGTATGGCTGTATTTGAGGGAATAGCAAAGCGCCTTTCGTAAAGAAACGAAGCGACGAATCCCTCACATTCGCTCCACACATTTCGCAGAAGGAGATATGAAAGAATGAAAAACCGTATAACGCAACTCTTCAATATAAAATATCCCATCGCTCTGGGAGGAATGGCCGGCGTGACGGATGCCAGACTGGCCGCAGCAGTCAGTGAGGCGGGAGGTCTCGGTACAATTGCCGCTGCCACGGAGTCCGCCGAAAGCTTAGCTACGGAAATCCGCCGTTTGCGGGACATAACGAAGCTGCCATTCGCGGTGAATATTCCACTCATGGCTCCCCAGGCCAAAGACCTTATTCAAGTGGTGATTGAAAGCAGGGTTCCCGTCGTAATTACTGCCGCGGGCAGCCCGGCGGTCTTCACTGCCGCCCTGAAGCAGGCCGGCAGCCGCGTGATGCACGTCATACCCTGCGTCGATGCCGCGAAGAAGGCGGAAGGCGCCGGCGTCGATGCCGTCATTGCCGAGGGTTTCGAATCCGGGGGATTTGCATCTCCCTTTGAAATCGGTACCCTCGCCCTTATACCGCAGGTCGTCGATGCTGTCCGGATACCCGTGCTTGCGGCCGGTGGTGTAGTCGATGCACGTGGCTATGCGGCCTGCCGCATTCTTGGTGCGGAAGGGATCAGCGTGGGTACGGCTTTTCTTGCCACCGTGGAATGCACTAAAATCGGCAGTGCGTGGCGGGAACAGATTTTGAGTGGAAGGGACGTCTCCACCAAAATCCTGGCCAGGGGAATCGCTCCGGTCAGGATGCTCGCAAATCGATGGGCGGAAGAATTGGAAAAACTTATCTCAGAGGGTGTGACAAAAAAAGAAATCATGAATTTCATCTTTTCCGGCGACCCTATGAGCAGCGAGGACGGCCCTTTTGCCTGCGGACAGGGGGTTGGTCTGATCCAGCGGATACAGACTGTGAAGGAAGTCATGGACGATTTTGTCGTTGGCTCTGAAGAACTTCTGACCAGAATGGGAGCGAGAGATTAGACTTATTCTCAAAAAATAATCACAATGCTGACGGAAAGAGTCAGTCCCACACCCTGATATTCCCCTCGTCCCCACGGCGCTGCGAACCAAGGTTACCGGCGTGAAAGATAGACAAGAAGTCTTGTTCCCCAAATTTATTACGCTTCTAAATACATCTGAGCGATTGAAAACCGATTAAGTCGCGGCCAAATTCACGACCAATCTTCCTTCCTGTACTCAATAGACCTGCCTTTCTTTTATGGATACATGATTTCGATGCGCAATGGTCACCTCTATCGAGATACCGAATATCACTGGGATGCCTACCTCCAGTCATAATACGGAAAGAAAAAACAAGATGATATGGGGAAGTTGTACCTAAATAACTTTAAGAATGGCTATCAACTCCTTAAAGCCGAATAAAACTCCTCAATCGAAGCTAACCATTGGCTGCTGCCTGCAAAATTTTTGTTGCCAAAAGATGATTAATGGCTGAACTCTGACTTTAATTGTAGTAAAGATAATAAGGGCAAATAAATAACCCGTGGTCTTTGATTACGGATGTTGGCGAGCTACTTTTTCCTGTAACTTTACAAACGCGCACAAAGAGGGCTTATGAAAAAGTTACTACACCGATGCGGATTTCTACGCGGTCGCAAGTATCAACTTGTGCGCGGGACCCTTTGCATGGCAGTGCTGTTTCTCTTTGCGGTCACGACATATGCGGATGTGTCTAAGAGCATCGACGAATGCGCGAAAATTGAGGACAGCGCGAAACGGCTGAAATGTTACGACGAGCTGGCAGGGCGCAAGGAAGCCCCAAGCAAACCAACGAGTGCAGCCGCTTCCGAAACAAAGCCTGGTTCGCAAACCCAAGTCACATATCTGGAACGGCTATGGGAATTGGACAAAGAGTCCCGGAAAGATAAATATACCATATCACCTCACCGCTCGAACTACCTCCTTCCCATCACATATGTCGAGTCGCCTAACGAGCAGGCCATAAAGAAGGCTAATCCTAATAAAGAACTTAATAATGCGGAGACGGCTTTTCAGATCAGCCTCAAGACGAAGATTTGGCAGGACATCTTTGGACAAAATATGGATCTATGGGTTGCTTACACGCAGCGATCGTTCTGGCAATCTTACAATTTCAAAGACTCCGCACCTTTTCGCGAAACCAACTACGAACCGGAGGTTCTTCTGAACTTCCGTACGGACTATGATCTGCTCTGGCTGAAGAACCGTTTCATTAACGTGGGCCTCAACCACCAGTCCAACGGCCAGACAGACCCCCTGTCGAGAAGCTGGAACCGCGCAGTCGCGAATTTCGGGTTCGAAAGAGACAACCTCGTGCTGATCCTGAAAACATGGTACAGGTTTCCGGAGAGTGCCGAACATGATAATAATTCAGACATCGAGAACTATCTTGGATACGGTGAACTTTGGGCATATTATTTTTGGAAGGGTAGCAGATTCGGCGTAATGGCTCGAAATAACCTAGACTTTAGCGCGAATCGTGGTGCCATACAACTTGAATGGAGCTTTCCGCTCTTAGAGCGAATGAGCGGATACATTCAGTACTTTAATGGCTACGGCGAGAGCATGCTCGATTACAACCACAACATCAACCGCATCGGAATCGGTTTCATAATGAGAGACTGGGAATAAACACGAATTTTTTCTCACGAGGCCTGAATGGCTTAAAAAAAAGCAGGTTGAGCATGGTCCACAGGCATGGCGGTACGGTATGGGCGGAAGGCAAGGTGAACGAAGGAGCAACGTTCTATTTTTCGCTGCCTTAGTCACACACACAAGATGAGACGACTTTCTGAGAGGAAATAGTCTGCGCTCGACTCAATCATTTCACCTATAATCGTTAAACCTTTATGTCTATATGATGTATTGATAGGTGCAGTCTACGATTCCACGAGTTGGGCGATCTTGAAAAATCGGCAATGCGATTTTTTATTTTTTCTTTTACTCCGAAGAGCTCATGCCTCTCGAAGTCCTGGTTGTGGTGTATCATGCAACCGCAGCCGGGGGCCCAAGGACACGCCGGTGCATGATATGCCGCTCTCACTACTTCCCCAAAACCTTCTTGACCTGACCGATCTTTTCCTGAACTTTGCCGGCTATCTTCTCACCGGTATCTTCAGCTTCCAACTCAGGATTATCGATTAGTTCCCCGGCGACCTCCTTGATCTTACCCTTTACTTTGTGAAACGTGCCTTCAGCCTGGTCCTTCGTGCTGGATTTCATGGTATTCCTCCTTCGCCTATTTCACGATCAGATTATTCTTTATGGATTTGACCCCTTTGACGCTCCTTACGATTTCACCCGCTTTATCGACGGCCTTTTGAGAATTAACGAAGCCGCTCATTTGAACGGTGCCCTGGTAAGTTTCAACACTGATCTGGAATGACTTGAGAAAATCATCTTCTGCAAGCAGAGATTTTATCTTGGTCGTGATGACCGAATCGTCAACGTATTCACCTGCACTTTCATGTGTGCGTGTCGATGCACAGGCTACAAAGGTGGCGATCAGCATAAGAAGCACTAAAAAGTGGATAACGATATTTCTCTTTTTCATAGCGGTTACTCCTCTCTGTAAGTTTGTCGTGAAATTGTTAGTACGGATCCAAATATCTGCAACGGTCTCCGCCCCTGAATGATTCTGACCAGCACGACGATGATGGCAACGACCAGCAGGATATGAATAAAATTACCCATCGTATATCCACTCACCAACCCCAACAGCCACAGAACTATCAGTATGACAGCGATCGTCCACAACATTTGATCCTCCTTCCTGATTGCTCATTCCCACTGCCGGCTATTGCATCACCATACCAACCGGCAATGATTATGCAGTCTGTGGTCCCGGAACTCCTGACAGTCCAGGTTTCACTGTCAGGAGAAGTCAGTATAATGCCCTTGCCATACGTTATAGCGTACAGGGATAATGGACATTCATCGGCCCCTTAACCCCATGCTCCTATTGCACGGTTATTTCAAAAAGAACTCTCATGTTTGCCTTTGCTGCTTTTGAGTAAAGCTCTTTAGGCGCTGCTTCGTACATTGCCGGGTTTGTCTCGCCATATCCGATTGTGGAAAGCCTGTCCGGTGTAACGATGCCTTCGTTAATGAGGTATGCCTGGACAGCATTTGCCCTTCTTTCGCTTAACGCCTGATTGTAAGCCATCGTGCCGGCAGCAGAGGTATACCCTGCAATGCGGATTTTAGCTTTAGGGTTATCTTTCAGAAGCTGGATATTCCTTTTCAGGATCGTCTGCGCTTCTGGCTTAAGGGTCGACTTATCGAAATCAAAATGTACGTCCTCAAACGCAAGGATAACGACCTTGTTTTCAGCCTTCATATCCGACATAGCGTCAAAGACCTTCTCCGAAACCATCGGCTCAGTCGCAACGATAACGACCTTCTCCTTTGGCTGTGCAGCCAGCTGTCGATAACGAGAACAATTTCCGGAGATTACTCTTTCCACAAAAGCGGCCATGGCTGCCGGTTTTACCAGTCTATCGGCATTTACGGTATATCCGCCTTCAACGTTCTGCACAATCTGTTCTGAAAGTTCTTTCCCATTGGGAGTATATCCTATCTGAATGGCATAAACGCAGAGCTTGTCGCCGTACTCTGCGTTAACTTTGGTTATGGCCTCCATGACAGCTGCGGGCCTGATGTCATCGACACCCGGAGTTTCAGAGAAATCACTGACAATGATAATGGCCGAATTACCCTTCGCCAATTTGAGATCATTGCCTGCTGCCGTAATAGCTTTTCCCATAGGAGTTCTACGGGTGACATGTTCGATAGAGTTTATTGCCTTAGTATAATCTTCTTTGACAAGGGACTTCATTCCATAAATAAGAGCAGTTTCTTCGGACCAGAAGGTCCTGAGGCCTGCGTTCAACTTGATTTCTGGAATCGTCGCTATCATGTTTTTTGTAGCATCTTTCCCATGTATCAGGCGAGTGGCTTCATTGACCATCGGCTTGCCGTGCAACTCACTCATGGAAGCAGATTTGTCAAAGAGGACAACGAAATTGTCCGTTTTTTGAACCAATTGCCCTGATTTAATCTGCGGGTTAAGATCAACCGGCCTAAATGTCGCACACCCGGTAAACGGTACGCAAAACATCAACAGAAAAATTAATCCATAGCCTATTCTTCTCATAATAAGGTCTCCTTTATATTTTACTTGTTAAGATTCATTTATCACTTCCGCTGAATGCAACTTCTTAATTCGTGGAACTGCCGGGACTACGATATTTCGCCGCGGTATGTTTTTCCCGCACCGTTGCCGGCCGACACACCCCGACACCAGTCATCAGATAGCCGGCATTCTGTCTGGTAACACATGTGCAGACACGACTTTGCTCGGAATTAGCAGAAACACCATACAAATAATTCTGCAAAAAGTTTTCCTCAACGTAAGGATCATCCTTTCTAAATGGGCCTACGCCCCTGTATGATCCTGACCAGCACGACGATAATGGCAATGACCAGCAGGATATGAATAAAGTTACCCATTGTATAGCCGCTCACTAACCCCAGCAGCCACAAAATTACCAGTACCACAGCAATTGTCCACAACATTTGACCCTCCTTCCTGGTTGCTCACTCCCGCTGCCAGCTATTGCATCACCACATCAGCCGGCAGTGCCGGGGAGTCCTTTCCGGTTGCCTGCGTTCATAGCTGTTTACTTTTTCATTCTGGTAAATTTCGAACCTTCTATCGTGGCGCCGGCCATAAGCCCTTTCTGGCCGAAGACAAACCCGACAACGGGTTGCTTGAATTTTGTCGTGTTTAAAGATTCATCGGCGCCGACATTAACTATGGTTACCTTGGCATCAACACCCGCTTGCCAGTTCTCGCTGGTACGGAATTTCTTCAAGACAGCCTTATTCATGAAGACAACGATGATGTCCTTCTCCTGGGCTCCAATCTGATAACCGAAAGATGCGGAAGCGATGTTGTAGTAGCCGGCCGTTTTTCCGCCGATCCTTAAGGCTCCCTCGCCATACTCGGCACCAACCACAAGTCCGCCCTGTATGACCCTAGGTATGATAAGGACCCCCTTGGCGGCATCAAGAAACTCCTTCGCACCCTTGACTTCCTTGACAAATCGATCGAGGGATGCATTTACGCTGGCATCGATCTCACCGGCCGTGGCCGCGTAAGAGGAAACCGGGAAGCTTCCCATAATCAAGGCCATGCACACGACGAAAAAGATTTTAACTCTTGCTTGTTTCATTCTTTTTCCTCCTCTTATTCTAATGTGCTAGTAAAAAAATTATTCAGGCCGACGGCGTCCCACTGTTCAATTACCCAGGACATTCTTGACCTGGCCGATCTTTTCCTGAACTTTGCCGGCTATCTTTTCACCGGTGCCTTCGGCTTCCATCTCAGGATTATCGCTGAGTTTCCCGGCGACCTCTTTGATCTTACCCTTCATTTGGTGAAACGTGCCTTCCACTTGGTCTTTCGTGCTGGATTTCATGGTGTTCCTCCTTTAGGCTTTCGATTTGACTGCTGGGCTATTTTGTTTCAAATGTAGTTTTCCGGCCATGATCCCCGTATCGATCCTCTTCTGGAGCACAATCATCCGATCCTCGATCAAATCTCCTCCATCCCCGCCGGGTGGAAAATGGTGTGGAAAACCCTTTCACAGGGCTCTTTGAGAAGGTTCATCGCCCCCCGGAGCACCTTAAAATGCTCCGACTTCAGGTGGGTCATAAGGTTCTCCTGGGTATCCCATTCTTCAAGAAGAAAGAGTCGATTTTTATCCTCGATACTCTCACAGAAGTCGCAGCGCCGGCATCCCTTCTCCATCCTTATGGAACCGGACAGTGAAGCAATCGTCTGTGACAACTCCATGCGCTTCTCAGAAAGGACCTTCATTCGTATGATTACAAGGATCATGAAAATAGTAATAGCAAATGGTCTGCCAATAGCCGAAAAAAAATCATAAGTTTTCATTCATCATTTAATAACAGGCGGTTAGATTAACAGGAGAGAATAGCAGAAAAGTATGAAATGATTCGTTTAGCCTCAGTATTTGGTGGAACCTCAACATACTGAGGGATTCTTTGTTGGAGGCATACTTTGAAAAGAGTCAGTCGGCTTGACCTTAATCCTTTTACATTAGCCAGCGTTTTTTCATTAGTAGATATGAGAAGAAAAGAGTTAATAGTCCGACTAAAAGCAAATATATCCATTCCAGAGATAGAGTTGATATTCTGCCTTCCTCGAAGAGGATTGATTTAATTGGCTCATAAAACTGGTAGGAAGGTAAGAAAGGAGCAACGGCAGTTAATTTTTGTGAAAAATCCGATAACGCAGAAGGAAGCAGATGGGGCAGATAGAAAATAACGCCTAAAGTTCTGGCGCTCGCCTGATTGCGGCATAAAAACCCCAAAAATATTCCGTAAGAGCTGAAACAGAAACTGCCAACCCCTATAAATGCTACATAACTCAACACATTACCAAGATCAAATTTACCCAGCAGATGGAGGAATAGGACTGCTATGAGTATTAAAATCATGCCGAGGAATAATTTAGCAATAAGCCACTCAATTTCACGCATCGGAGTTTGCAAAAGAGCAAGAAGCAATTTTTTTTCCTTTTCTTCGGCAACCTGCGCAGGCATTATAATGAAGCTTACCAGTAAAACTAACATTAGAATCCAGGTGGGCAAAGTTTGTTTTTCAATCCCACTTTCCTGAACAGGCTTGATATCAGAGATCCAGTTTATGCTATTCCCTTCTGCTGCTTTTTGTAACGCTGAAAAGTTCTCCACTATTGAAAGGGTCAGTAAAGACTCTTTCTTTAAAACCACAAGAACTAAACTGTTTTGTTCTTTTTCAGATCTTAATAACAGGCCGTCTATTTTTTTTTCTTTTAACCATCTTTTGCCTTCCTCTTCATTGGAAACACGAAGAACTGTAAATACTCTATCTGCTGATTTAATGGTTCGCAGAATAACAGGAGCATACATTTCTTCTTGAATAAGTCCGATATTAATTTTTTTAAACTGTGCATCTGCCCTATCTACCAACTTCAAAGAGAAAAAAACAAAAAAAGGTATAAAGAGAATTAGATAGATTGTCTTATTCTTGAATGCAATTGCTAAATCATTCAAAGTCAATGTGATGATATTTCTTGTCATCATAGGTATAGCTTTTCATGAATTTCTGATTGGAAATATTTTTGGGGTGAACCATCGAAGACCAAACATGCTTGATGTAGCACAATGATGCGTGTTGCAAGGGTCTTTATCTCTTCGGGTCGATGGGAAGTAAAAATGATTGTTTTTCCTGAAGCGTGAAAATCTTTTAGCAGTCTATAAATCTCTTTCGTCATCTCAAAGTCTATACCCGATGTAGGTTCATCAAAAAGAAGCACAGGTGGATCTGCCAAAAGAGCGCGCCCAATGCTTACCCTTTGCCTTAACCCTTTCGATAAAACCTGTATTTTATTATCTCGAAAAGGCAGCAAATCGAATTCTTTCAGAACTTCTTCTATCCGCAAAAAAGGGACTTGAAAAAGACGAGCAAATAATTTGAGATTATATTCAACGGAAAAGAAATCGAAAAGATTAGGCGTTTCTGGGACAAAACCAATTTTCCTCACAACGGCCGATCTATTTCCCAAATTGATGCCGTCCACAAGAACTTGTCCACTGTCGGGAAGGAGCCAACTGGCTAACATTTTCAAAAGAGTAGATTTACCCGCTCCGTTGTGCCCGATGACGGCAATCAGTTCCCCCTTTTCAACATCAAGACTAGTTGGTAGAAGTCCTCTTTTTTCACTATAAACTTTTGTGAGATTATGAATCTCGATCTGCATAAAATATCTTTCTGCTATCCCCTTTAGACCGTGATGACTTTGACCGGATCTGTCAAAGTCATCAGTTAAAATGGCCCAATGGTCTTATTAGCCGGCAATGCAGCAATCAAGAATATTGGTATGGAGGGATGGCAACGAATGACATTATCAGACGCTGTCATCGCTCAGAAGGTCAACGACATGGCCGGTGGCAATATTATAAGGTATCCTGCATAAGATTCTTATGTTCGCTTTGCCAAATACATAATCACAAACACTAAAGCTACCACAACTAAAACTCCAATGACGAATTCCATTTTCCCCTCCTTTCTTATGTTCGCTGCGCTACTTTAAATGGATAATCACAAGCACTAAAATTACTATAATCAAAATTCCAATGACGAATCCCATTATCCCCTCCTTCCTGATTGCTCATTCACACTGCCGGCTATTGCATCACCATACCAGCCGACAGTGATCATACAGTCTCTTTGTTCTCGGACTCGGACTACTCGATGGTCATCCGGTTCTTTACACTCTTCACACCGTTTACGTCCTCGGCGAGTTTGGTGGCCATGTTCCATTCGGTTGCGCTTCTGGCTTTACCATACAACGTGACCGCGCCACGCTTCGTCTCGACCTTGGTATTGAGGGCACTGGTCGAGCGGTGATATAGCAACGTCATCTTGACCTGGGCGGTGATGGAAGCGTCATCAATCTTTTCGCCTGCCGGTAGCGTCTTTTTCGAGGTCTTTGTCACGGTCATCTCATTATTTACGCCTTTAACCCCTTCGACATCCTTGGCGTATTCGGTCGTCAGTTCCTTTTGCGCCTCGCTGATGGCTTCGCCGCTTAGATTTACGATGCCGTCTTTAACGTAAATATTTGTGGCTTCGGAGTTTACGCTCTTATGCAACACGAGTATAGCTCTAACTTTTTCATTGAGCCACCCATCCGAGTTTCCGGTAGGGGGCGCACCCTTAATTCCCAGTTTGTTAACGATGCTTTTAACACCGGGCAAGCTCGCCACGGTTTCCTGGGCCAATGCTTTGTGGTATTCTTCGGAGACAATTCCCGTTAAGATAACAACGCCATCCACGGACTGGATTTTGATATCATCACCTTTGAGGTAGGTCTTGAATACATACGACTTCTTGATGGATAATTCGATGCGATCATCCATCTCAGACGCACGCACAGGCACGCTAGTAACTAAAAGAGTGATGACCGCCACGATCAGCACCACGTAATACATTGCGTTAATTTGTACTTTCTTGTTTCTACCGAAATGTTTCATGGTATTCTCCTTTTGGCAAACTTCTGTCGGCCAGGTTAGTGGTAACGTTAAATATTGCTCCAAAAAGTAACTTTTTCATTTTGTAGCCTCATCCCTCTTTTCAGGTACTCCGGGAAAATAACTACGCGATAGTCATCATGTTATTCACTGTAATAGCAAATGGCTTGCCAAGAGCCGAAGGAAAAACATAAGTTTTGATTCATCCTTTAATAACAGGCGGTTAGATTAATAGGAGAGAATAGCAGAAAAGTATGAGGTGATTCGTTTAGCCTCAGTATTTGGTGGAACCTCAACATACTGAGGGATACTTTGAAGAGCGGTGGAAAGTCTAATCTGGTTCTTTTGTCTCCGGCCGGATTATCCCGAGCTTCTGCATCCTCGCTCTTAAGGTACTCGGGTGGAGGCCCAGGATCGCCGCGGCCCCGTCCTTTCCCTCGATGCGCCATCGGGTTTCAGAAAGGATTTTAAGAATTTGGTTTCGCTCCGTCTCTTCCAAGGTCCTCACGGCGGATGAAAGTGTAGGGGATGAAATCTCCAGTTTATCTACGAGTTGCAAAACCGGCCCGGGGCACAAGATCGCGGCCCGTTCAATGATGCTTTCAAGCTCCCGGACGTTCCCGGGCCACGGGTAATCCTGCAGCTCCTTCATCGTGTCCTTCTGGATCGACGTGATCTGTTTGCCTAATTTCCTGGAGTACCGCTCTATGAAGGTTTGGACCATCAGCGGGATGTCTTCTTTCCGCTGCCGTAGTGGTGGGACAGTGATGGGGAAGATGTTGAGCCGATAGTAGAGATCCTGCCGAAACCGGCCCTTGCGGACCTCTTCCTTAAGGTCTCGATTGGTCGTCGCTATGATCCGCACATCGACTTTGACGGTATGGGAAGAGCCCAGGCGCTCAAACTCGTTATGCTGAATCACCCGGAGTAGCTTTGCCTGCACCTCCAGCGGCAACTCCCCGATCTCGTCCAGGCAAAGGGTGGAACCATTGGCGATCTCGAATCGGCCTACCTGCCGGGTATCGGCCCCGGTAAATGCCCCCTTCTCCCGGCCGAACAATTCGCTCTCTATTAAATTGCCCGGCAGGGCAGCACAGTTGACGGTGATCAGCGGCCGATCCTTGCGGGGGCTCATGTCGTGGATGGCGGCAGCGATCATATCCTTTCCCGTACCGGTCTCACCAAGGATGAGGACCGTTGTGTTCATAGGAGCGACCTGCTCCGCTCGATAGAGAACATACTTGAGACCATCACTGTGCCCTATTATATTGCAGAATTGGCCTCTCGTCCTGATCTCTTCACGGAAGTAAATATTCTCGGCCTCCAGTTGATCTTTCATCGTTTTGATTCCAGAAAGAGCCGTCCGAAGTTCTACCGTCCGCTCCTCCACCTTCTGTTCGAGCTTGTCATGGGCTTGTTGCAGCGCCTCCTCCATCTTCTTGCGCTCGGTGATGTCCACCATTACGACAACAATGCCGATGACACCTTTATTAGTGATAAATGAGTTTGCGCTCAATAGAAAGGAAAAATGATTGTTATCCCCATGCGTGAAAGTGACCTCCCTCGCGTGGAGGAACTTGTCACTCATCGCAGAGAGAAGGACAAAGAGAGTCCCGTCGGGATAGAGGAGGTGAAATGCCTCGTCAAACGTCTGGAAGATGGGGCTTCCACCGAAGAGCCTATTGGTCGACTGACTTGCACGGATGATACGGCCTTGGTGGTCGCAGAGAACAAATATTTCCGCAGCTTGATGGAGGATTTGATTTGTCAGTTTTTCCTCTGCCAGTATCTCTTCATTGTGTTTTTGCTCCGTCAGGTCAGTAACCACCATGCACAGGGCACCGGGCATGTCCGTGTGCTGAAGGGGACTTACGGAAAGTACGACAGGTGCAGGATTTACACCTCCGGTCTGTAAGGCCAATTCCACCTTACTGCTCCCTTTGAAACCCCGCTCAACCAATGCCTCAAATAATTGAAGGTCTTTTGATGAAATGTATTGGGTGATTGAAGATCCCATAATTTTTTCCAGAGACCCTTTGACGATATCTGCAAAACATTGATTACAGAAAAGGATCGTGCCGTCGGAGGCTAGGGTGACGGCCCCTTCGTTCATGGTTTCGACCATGACCCTGTAAGGATGATCGGCGCCCGATAGTGTAAAGACCCGATCTCCTTCCGCCGTCGAGACAACCAGACCATCCACCTCACCGCCTAGGATAGCGCGTAGAGTTTCCTCAGCTTCCATCATCCGCGATGTGAGTTCCTGCAACTCTTCCATAAGTTGCTGGCGTGTTCTATACGATTTGTTCATTGATTCGTACTCATGAATTCTTGGGTTTCAGATCGATGCCTACAAGAAACCTTTCCGTATCCGACATATCGCCAATGAGCTTGCGGAGTGGCAGGGGGAGTTTCTTGATGAGCGTTGGGGTGGCAATAATCTGCTCTCCCTTGGCCAGCTTGGGCTGCTGGTAGATGTCTATCACCTCGAGTTCGTAGTAACCTTCCAGGTATTTTTCACAGAGTTTCTGGACATTGGCGATTGCCAGGGTTGACTTTGGGGTCATCCCTGTAACATACAGCCGAAGAACATACTTTACCCGGTCTCGCTTCGCTGCCGCTTTTTCGAATTCCTCAGTACTCGTTTTCCCTCTTTTCATATCCATCGCTGTTTCACAAAATTGATTTTATCATCCGGAGACAGAACGAATGTCGAGTCCCACCAGCACGCGCTCGGTGTTAGCCAGATCTCCGATAATTTTTTTAAGCGGTTCAGGAAGCTTCCTTACCAGTGTCGGTATGGCAATAATCTGGTCCCCTTTAGCAAGCTGGGGATTCTTCAAAAGGTCTATCACTTCAATGCGGTATTTCCCCGCGAGGTGCTCTTCGCAGATCTTCTTTAAATTAGTAAAGGCCGCAATCGATTTCGGGGTCTGACCGGCTACATATAACCGGAGATTCCAGATTTCTTCTGTCGCATCGGTCTTTGCCTTCTTCCGCTTTCCTGATGATACAGCTTTCATCTTACTCTCCTCTCCTCTTCTTTTTCGAGCGCAACGCTTGCGGAGCTGAAGGTTTCCCCTTGCGAAGATGATCCATATCTAAACGGTCTTCTGCCAGGACAGCTTGTTTTTTCCGCTCTTCTTCCGCCATCAAGTCCACCTCTTCAGTTTCCATATCGAACTCGGCACGCAGCGCTGCGATCTTTGTCTCCAGTGCATTTCTCTTGCGCTCCTGCTCGCGGAGTCTGCGATCCGCCTCACGCCGGTGTGCCAACGCAGAAGCCTTTTCATCGGCTTCCTGGGTTGCCCGGGCACTGCCGGTTAATACCTCGCCGGAACCGGTATAGATGTCGATAAGGTCAATGCCCTGGTTCGTGAGCAGGAACTCCTGAATCTGGTTGGAGTGGGCCATGCCGCGGGACTTCAAAATGTAAAGGCCCCGGTTGCGTTCCCCTTTGAGTTCAATATCCCGGAGGAGAAGCCACGTATCGATCAGAGAAGATATCTCTTCGCTTGTGTGTTCAAGGCTGCCTGTAAAATGAGTGAGGTCCGTAAGGAAAGTAGATATCTTTTTCATCTTCAAATAGTCGATCAGGCGCGTTAATATGGATTTGACCTCTGATGCTGTTCCCGCGGCGCTCAGGTTGCTGATCGGGTCTACAATGAAAACCTGGGGATTGAACTCCTCGATCACCTTATGGAAGGTGAGAAGATGCATCTCAAGGCCGTAAAGCGAAGGCCGGGCTGAATGAAACTTGAGAAGCCCCTTCTTCACCCACCGGGCGAGATCTATGCCGATGGAGCCCATGTTCCGGATGATCTGGCTGGGTGATTCCTCGAAGGCAAAAAACAGGCAGCGCTCACCTCGCCGGCAGGCGGCTTCGGCAAAGGTGGCCGACATGCTTGTTTTGCCTGTGCCCGCTGTACCGGAGACGAGAATGGTGCTGCCCCGGTAGAACCCCTTCCCAGCAAGCATTGTATCCAACTTGGGGATGCCCGTGGAGATGCGCTCCGAAGAAACGTGGTAGTCGAGCCCCAGGGAAGTGATGGGCAGGATAGAGAGGCCGCTCTCGTCTATCAGAAAGGGATACTCGTCGGAGCCGTGAGATGAACCGCGGTATTTGATAATACGCAGGCGGCGGGTGGAAATTTGCTCATCGATGCGGAAGTCGAGGAGGATCACGCAATCGGCGACGTATTCTTCGAGCCCGTAGCGTGTCAGCATCTTGTCGCCGCTTTCCCCCGTAACGATGGCCGTCATACCGCGGTCTTTCAACCAGTGAAAAAGCCGGCGAAGCTCTGCCCGAATGATAGCGGCATTAGACAGCCCGGCGAAAAGTGCTTCTATGGTATCTAAGACAACCCGCTTTGCTCCGATGGAATCAATGGCGTTCCCCAGGCGGATGAATAATCCTTCCAAGTCGTACTCACCCGTCTCCTCAATCTCGTTTCGCTCGATTTTGACGTGGTCCATTGCGATGAGGCCACGAGACATCATGTCATGGAGATCAAAACCAAGGGAGATGAAGTTCTTCGCGAGATCCTCCGGCGTCTCCTCGAAGGTCATGAAGACCCCGGGTTCTCCGTAATCCATGGCGCCCCGCATGAGAAAC
>Ga0208103_1000028_pt1 | contig 110631 bp, 96 predicted proteins | sample CryBogmetaGMA75M_FD_184550 | JGI IMG/M metagenome (GOLD analysis project Ga0208103, IMG submission 184550) | Freshwater microbial communities from Crystal Bog, Wisconsin, USA - MA7.5M (SPAdes) | ecosystem: Environmental > Aquatic > Freshwater > Lake | place: Crystal Bog, Wisconsin, USA... | reverse complement strand
TTCCATCGCTGTGGGAGGCGCCGTGAAGGCGAAAAACGAGCACATCTCGATCTCTATTGCCGTCGTCACAGTCTGGGCCATAGTCATGATCTTTATCCTCTCCTTCGCCTTGAAGCAGGTCGTTCCGGGAACAATCAGCCCCGGGGTGGCCGGAGCCATCGTCGGCACGTCGGAGTTTGCTGACGCCGCCGGTTTCGCCGTTGCCGCCGAATTGGCGACACGTTTCGGTGAGGCGCCGATCCACACATTCACCCTGATGAAGGTTATCGGGCGGGACATCTGGATAGGCATCTGGGCGCTCATCCTGTCCGTTGTGTCCGTCATGTTCTGGGAAACGAGTGAAGGCGAAAAGAAGTCAACAGTGGGGGGCGGCATCATCTGGGAGCGTTTCCCCAAGTTTGTCCTGGGATTTCTTGTGGCCTCCCTCATCATGAGCTTTGTCTCCACCATGGTGCCGGGGACTTATCTCGGCAAGGCCAATCTGGAAGGAAAATTCAAAAACAAGGAATACAAAGCAGATTTCTCACAGTACCAGATACCCCCGCAGTATGCGGATCGCATCAAGGTTGACGCCGCGAAAGGGGTGGTCACTGTCAAGGGCGAACTTTCCGACGTGGATATGAAAGCCCTGACTGCCGGCGCCACACCGGACCAGGCGATCGTCTTCAATCAACTTGTCTCCAGTTCGAACTGGTTTAACAAGGTGTTGAACCCCGAGGTGATCTCGCCGATCAAGAAGCTCCGCTCCTGGGCCTTCGTATTCTGCTTCCTGTGCATCGGCCTTTCGACCCGTTTTGCGGAATTGGCGCACTTCGGATTGAAGCCCTTCTGGGCCTTCACCATCGGGGTCATTATCAATGTCCCGCTGGGCATCGTGCTTTCCGCAGTGGTATTCAAGGATTACTGGATGAAAATAGGATGATCTAAGACAAGGAGGTAACATCATCATGGCGAAATCAGATACACCCCTTCTGGACCAGTTGGGAGGGGGGAAATGGCCAAGCTTCGTGGACGACATTAAGCAGGCTGCCAAGAAGAAGCCTATGGCTGAGGATCTTCTGCGGCAGCTGGAGCTTTCCTATAAAGAAAAAATCGGCCACTGGAAGCACGGTGGAATCGTCGGCGTCAAGGGCTACGGAGCCGGCGTCATCGGCCGGTACTCGGACCGCCCGGAGGAGTTTCCTAACGTACAGGCGTTTCACACCCTGCGGGTAAATCACCCGACGGGGTGGTTCTACAAGACCGAGGCGCTGCGCAATCTCTGTGACGTGTGGGACAAACACGGCAGCGGTTTGACGAACATGCATGGCTCCACCGGCGATATCATTCTCCTGGGGACCACGACGGATCACCTCCAGGACTGCTTCGACGATCTCTCGGCAAAGGGCTTTGACCTCGGCGGCTCCGGCTCGGCCTTGCGGACGCCCAGCGCCTGCGTGGGACCGGGACGATGTGAGTGGGCCTGCGTCGACAGCCTCGATATATGCTACAACGTTACCATGAGCTACCAGGACGAGATACATCGCCCCATGTTCCCATATAAATTCAAGATCAAGGTCGCGGCCTGTCCCAATGACTGCGTCGCCTCCATCGCCCGGTCGGATCTGGCTATAATCGGCACGTGGAAGGGCGATATCCCGATAGACCAGAAGGAAGTGGCGGCCTACGCCGCTGCGGGCCTCGATATCCAGAGGGAGGTCTGCGACCTCTGCCCGACGAGATGCATGGTCTATAATGGGAAGGAATTGAAAATCTACGACGAGGACTGCACCCGGTGCATGCACTGCATCAACCTCATGCCCAAAGCCCTGAGGCCGGGAGGGGAACGAGGCGCAACCCTGCTGATCGGCGGCAAGGCCCCCATCGTGGAAGGGGCGCTCCTCTCCTGGGTCATTGTGCCCTTCATGAAGCTGGAACCCCCTTACAATGAATTGAAAGACCTCATCTTCAAGATCCAGGACTGGTGGAGTGAAAACGGCCGGTCCCGCGAACGGGTCGGGGAACTCATCAAGCGCGTGGGCATGAGGACATTCCTGCGGGCTGTGGGACTACCCGCGGTGCCCCAGATGGTCAAGGCTCCCCGCACCAATCCGTATGTCTTTTTCTGGCCTGAAGATATCAAGAAAAAGGAGGTGAAGTGATATGCCAACCGATATCGGACCCCCTGACTATAAGACCATGCTCCCCCCCGTGATTCAGCGCAATTACGGGAAGTGGCGCTATCACGAAATCCTCCAGCCTGGTTTGATGGTGCACGTAGGCGAAACAGGAGATGCGCTCTATACGGTGCGCGCGGGCTCGCCGCGGTTGCTTTCAACTGACCACATCCGGGAAATCTGCGATATCGCCGAGAAGTACTGCAACGGCTATCTGCGTTTCACGAGCCGCAACAACATCGAATTCCTCACCGAGGACAAGGAGAAGGTAGCCCCTCTGCTTGCGGAGCTGTCCCGGAAAAACTACCCCGTCGGAGGTACTGGGCACGCGATTTCGAATATCGTCCACACCCAGGGGTGGGTGCACTGCCACACGCCGGCAACGGACGCATCGGGCCCTGTCAAGGCGCTGATGGAAGAGATCTACGAATATTTCGTGACGATGAAGCTGCCCAACCATGTGCGGATCGCCCTGGCCTGCTGCCTGAACATGTGCGGCGCCGTCCACTGCTCCGACATCGCCATCCTCGGCATCCATCGGACTGTCCCCAAGCCGGACAATACTCGTGTCCCGAACCTCTGTGAAATCCCTACTACGGTAGCGTCCTGCCCTACGGGCGCCATCCGCGGGGACACAAAGACCAAGACCGTCAGCGTCAACAACGACAAGTGCATGTACTGCGGGAACTGTTATACCGTCTGCCCGGCCATGCCCATTGCCGATGCCGACAACGACGGGATTTCCATCTGGGTAGGCGGGAAGGTCTCCAATGCCCGGAGTAAACCGACGTTTTCCAAGCTGGCAATCCCCTACCTGCCGAACAATCCGCCGCTGTGGCCGGAAACCGTTGCCGCCGTGAAGAACATCATCGAAGTGTACGCGGGCAATGCCAGGAAGCATGAGCGGGTCGGCGAGTGGATCGAGCGCATCGGCTGGGAGCGGTTCTTCAGCCTGACGGGTATTCCCTTCACGGACAAGCACATCGATGATTTCAACATGGCTACGGAAACGTTCAGATCAACGACGCAGTTTAAATGGAGGTAACCATGAACGAGGATCTGAAAGCAAGGGTCCTTGAGGCGTTCTGCCAGAGATCGAAGGGCGACAAGAAGATGTTCTACATCCGCGATGTCACCAAGTGGTTTCCCAATGAAGACCGGCATGCCATCCAGGATGTTGTCAAGGCCCTTATCGAGGAGGACGCCGTGAAATACTGGTCAAGCGGAAGCACGACCTATCTTGTGCTGGCGGAATGTTATCCGAAGGAATAGCGGTGGTGGCTTGCGTAGGTGATAGAGCATGAGCCGACCCTGTCCCCGGCTGGTCATTGCGGCTTTACGTGGCAGCGCGGGCAAAACGACGCTCTGTGCGGCGTTGGCCGCGGCGCTCTATAAACGCGGCGTCACTGTGATCCCTTTTAAGAAAGGACCGGATTATATAGATGCGGCCTGGCTTGCCATGGCAGCGTCAAACCCTTGCTACAACCTCGACACCTTCATGATGGGACGGACACAGGTCGCCCGCTCCTTCTCGCGTCATGCCCCCTCGGACGCCATTTCGCTGATTGAAGGGAACCGGGGGCTTTATGATGGATCAAGTCCGGAGGGAGAGCACAGCTCCGCCGAGCTGGCCAAACTTATCAAGGCGCCCGTGGTTCTCGTGATCGACTGCGACAAAGTAACACGGACGGCGGCGGCCATGGTTCTCGGGTGCCAGCGCTTTGATCCAGAGGTGGATATCCGGGGATTGATCCTGAACCGGGTGGCAGGAACCCGCCACGCGGCGGTTGTTCGCAGGTCTCTCGAAGACCACTGCGGTATTCCCGTTTTCGGCACCGTTCCGCGGATGGCGGACATCCCTTTTTCGGAAAGGCATCTCGGATTGATCCCGTCCCAGGAACACGACCAGATTCTTCAAGCCTTGCAAATGGCGGCAGACATCGCCGGAAATTATCTGGATATGGAAGGTCTGATACAGGTCGCCCAAAGCGCCCCGCCATGGGAAGACCTTTTGGTTCCGGATGTTCTCCCGGCAGATAAGCCGGCAGACCCGGTGACCATCGGCGTGATCAGGGACAGGGCCTTTCAGTTCTATTACCCGGAAAACATCGAGGCACTCGCAGCAGAGGGCGCCAGGGTCATAGAAGTCAGCGCCATCAGCGAAGAAAAGCTGCCGTCCGTGGATGCCCTGTATATCGGGGGCGGTTTCCCGGAGACGCAGGCAGGGCTTCTTGCCGGGAATAAATCTTTTCGCCGCTCGCTCCTGGATGCGGCAGAACATGGACTGCCGATATATGCCGAATGCGGTGGGCTCATGTTCCTTGGGGAATCGCTGACAGTCGGCGATAAGCATTATCCCATGGTCGGCTTCCTGGCCATCTCGTTCGGGATGGAAAAGCGCCCGCAGGGTCATGGATACACTGTTCTCCATGTCGACGAGGAAAATCCCTTTTATCCTGTCGGGACTGAGATCAAGGGCCACGAGTTTCATTACTCCCGAATCCTATCCAGGAGTGAGGATGAGGGACACCTGGCTTTCCGGGTCAAGCGGGGAATCGGCATGGACGGCAAGAGAGACGGGCTCTGCCGGAAAAATGTGCTGGCCACTTTCACCCACGTACATGCCATGGGAACGCGAGAGTGGGCGGAAGGCCTCGTCGCAAGGGCAAGAAGGTTTCGTGCCGGCGGGAAGGATTATGCCTCTTCGAAAAGCCGGCAGAAGGCCAATCAGCAATAAGAAAGTTTTCAAATATAAATTTTGGAATACATCACGATAGGAGGTTTCAAGCATGCCCCGGATAGAACTGGCAGGGAAGACTTATGAGGTGGATGAAGACGGGTTCCTTCAGGAACTGGACAAGTGGAGTGAGGAGTTCGCCCAGGCCTATGCGAAAGAGGAAAGCGTCGAGGGGCCATTAACGGAAGAACACTGGAAGATTATCAACTATCTGCGGGATTATTTCGAGAAGTTCGGCATCGCGCCCATGATCCGCAAGCTCTGCAAGGACAACGGCATCGATATGAAGAAGCTCTACGAGCTATTTCCGACAGGGCCTGCCAAGGGGGCCTGCAAGCTGGCCGGACTGTCGAAACCGACCGGGTGCGTCTGAAGACATCTCCATAAGTGCAGCCGAGATAAAGGTGAGGAAGCCCCGCTCCAGCGAGATTGGGGCCAGTCCCGCCGAGTCACCTTTATAAGATCTCTGTTACAGTAACCAGGGAACTGGAGACTTCAGGAAACTGTCTATGGGATTCTATGTTTTATCTTATCTTTGCGTTGCTGTGTTCATTCTTGCAACCGGTTACCGAGTTTACAGGCAAATCACCCTTCCCGTCCATGTCCGCTGGGAAATCTATCCTGTCCAGCATGAAACCGGCGCCAAGGTGGCCTATGGCGGCTCCTACCTGGAAGAGTTGAACTGGTGGGAAAAGAAATATGAAAGCTCGCTGTTCAATGAACTTAAGTATATGGTGCCGGAGATTTTGTTCATCAGGGGGTTGTGGAAAGAAAACAGGAGCCTCTGGCGAGTCTCCTTCCCCTTTCATTTCGGATTGTATCTGATGATTGCAACATTCGGTCTTCTTCTTCTTCATGCCTGTTTCATCCTGTGGCGATTTCCCGCCTTTGCTGAAGGGGGCGCCATAAGAAGCCTGTTGGACGGCCTCATCGTTTTTGCGGGGTGGATCGGCCTGATCCTGGGGAATATCGGCGTTCTGGGGGTTCTCTACAAACGGCTGACCGATCCGGAGCTGAGAGATTATTCGTCTTTTGCCGACTATTTCAATATTGGGTTCATCTTTCTTTTTTTTCTTTCTGCCTTCGTCGCCTGTCTGCTCGGTGATCCATTTCTGGAAGGTGCAAAGGCCTATACGATTGGCCTGCTGACTGGGGGGCATTTTCCGAATCCATACGTACCGGGTCAAAGCGTTCCCGGGAGGGTGGCCATTGTATCGGCCTCGCTTCTGACCGCCTATATCCCCCTGACGCACATGTCCCATATGTACATGAAGTATTTCCTTTATCACGATGTCAAATGGGACGATGCCCCGAACCGGCGGGGCGGATCGCTTGAGGCGGCCATCCTGAAAAATCTTGACCTCAAACCGACCTGGAAGGCAAAACACGTGGAAGCAGACGGGCGGAAATCATGGCGCGACATCGCATCTTCAGCACCCAAGGAGATGAAATGAACAAACCCCGGAAACCCTCCGACATTGCGAAGCCGTCTCCCTGCTTATGTCACATTGAATCGGGTGAGCTTTCACCGTTGCCTCCTCCCTATGAGGATTTCAATCAGGTGACGATACCCACTCTGAACCCGGACAAGGTCAAGGGCATTGAGACATCCCTGGACGACACGGTGGCCATCGGCATCCCCAAGCCCGCCAGCAGGGAGGAAGAGGAGGCGCTGGTTCGTCAGTTTCTCTCGGGTCTGAGAAAACTTTTCGAGAAGGAAAACAACTGGACCTTTCTGCAACCCCTATTACTTTCCATGGAACACTGTGCCAAATGCCAGACCTGTTCCAATGCCTGTCCCGTCTATGAAATGAGCGGCCGGAAGGAGATCTATCGGCCCATTTTCCGTGCCGAAGTATTGCGTCGGATTTACAGGAAATATTTCAAGCCGGGTGGAAAAATCATCGCCAAGCTGACCGGCGATATCGATCTGAACTGGACGACGATTGCACGTCTTGCCGAACTCTCCTATCGCTGCACACTTTGCCGGCGCTGTGCTACGGTTTGCCCGATCGGCGTGGACAATGGCTTGATCACGCACGAAATCCGCAAGCTCTTCTCCCAGGAAATGGGCATCGCTCCCAAAGAGCTCCACGAAAAGGGCTCCGTTCAGCATCTCCGGGTCGGCTCTTCCACCGGCATGAACCCCTTGGCAGTGAAGGATAGCGTCGAGTTCATCCAGGAAGAGATGGAAGAGATTACGGGATATAAAGTCGAAATCCCCTGGGATGTGGAAGGCGCGGATATCCTGCTGCTCCACAATGCCGGTGAAATTCTGTCCTGGCCGGAAAATGTCGGGGCATTTGCCATCATTTTTCAGGCGGCCGGTATTTCATGGACCTTGTCTTCGGAAGCGGCCGGTTATGATGCCGTAAACTACGGTTTATGGTATGATGATGTTCAATTTTCGCGCGTTGCTATTAAACATGCTGATATCGCCCGAAAGCTGAAGGTCAAAAAGATTCTCATCGGCGAATGCGGCCATGCGCATAAAGCGCTGACCGTCACAGCCGACCGTCTGTTGACAGGAGACCTCAATGTTCCACGGGAATCGGCCATGGTCACGCTGGAGGATATCGTTCTGAACGGAAAATTGCATTTTGATCCCCACAGGAATAATTTCCCCGTTACCTTGCATGATCCCTGCAACGTGGTAAGGTCCATGGGAATCGTAGAGCCTCAGAGGCGAATCCTGAGGAAGATTGCTCCGGGATTCCGGGAAATGACACCCCACGGGGTAGAGAATTACTGCTGTGGCGGCGGTTCTGGTTTCGCCATAATGTCGGGATATAATTTTGCGGAATGGCGAAATCTGGTCAGCTCCCGCAAGAAATTCCTGCAGATTCTGAATGCCTTTCAGGGCGAACCCCAGGAGACCCCGAAATATGTCTGCGCCCCGTGCTCGAATTGCAAAGGCGCCATTCGGGACATTATCAACTACTATCATGCTGAGGAGCGCAGCCGTCTCTATTACGGCGGCCTGGTCGAATTGATTGTCAATGCCATGGCCGACATGAAAAAACCGATTATCCGATTCGGTGAGGAACCATCGTGGAAATCATGATATGATAATAAAATGAGGCGGGTGGAACATTCATCATGAACCTTCTTGTGTCCCTGATTGCGATTCTCATCCTGATCCTGATCGCCTTGGGCGGGGCCGTGCTCGCGGGACTGAAGCCCGTCTTTTTTGTCGTCATCCCCTGCAGCGCCTTTGCCGTTTTTGTGGCAGGCTTTATCTGCCGGATTTTATCCTGGGGAAGACTGCCTGTTCCCTTTTCCATACCCACGACCTGCGGTCAGGCAAAATCCTTGCCCTGGATCAAGAGCGATTATCTGGAAAGCCCTCCGTGCACCGCCACTGTCATCGGCAGGATGGCACTGGAGGTTCTCCTGTTCCGTTCGCTCTTCAGAAACACCCGGCTGTATCTCTACGATGAGCGCCCCGTCTATGCGAGCGCTAAGTGGCTCTGGTTTTTCGCGCTTCTCTTTCACTGGTCTTTGCTTGTAATTATTTTGCGGCACATGCGTTTCTTCATCGAGCCCGTTGCCCCCCTCATCAACGGCCTTGCAGCCATAGACGGTTTTTTTGACATTGCCATACCGACATTTTTTTTGAGTGATGCAGCGATAATGCTGGCATTGACATTCCTCTTCGTGAGGAGGGTTGTTGTCCGAGAGCTTCGCTACATCTCTCTCTTCACCGATTATTTCGCCGTTGCTCTAATCCTGGGTGTCGCGATTACGGGTATCCTTATGAGGAATTTCTTCCCCGTCGATATCGAGCAGGTAAAGACCATGGCCCTGGGTTGGGTGACCTTTGCGCCCTATGTTCCTAAAGAAATGAGCGCACTTTTTTATATCCACCTTCTTCTCGTCTCAGTCCTCCTGGCGTGGTTTCCATTCAGCAAGCTCATGCACATGGGAGGAGTTTTTCTCAGCCCGACACGGAACATGACCACCGACAGCAGGATGCGCCGGCACATCAATCCCTGGAATGCGCCCGTCAAGGTTCACACCTACGAGGAATATGAGGATGAATACCGGGACAAGATGAAGGCGGCAGGACTGCCTCTGGACAAGGAGTAGAGATGTCCTCTATCAAGATACCCAAACCTGAGGAGATGATCCGGATCAACTACAAGCCGCCACGAACGCCGTGGATGGACACCCCTGTTGATTTCCGGCCGGGGACATGGAGCTACAGCGGAGCCGCCAAAAATCTCATCTACCTCGATATGCCGAACCCCAGGGCCTGGCAGCCATACGAAGAGGATTGGAAACTGCCGGCTAACTGGAAGGAGATAATCCTTGAGGGGATGCGGGAGCGTCTGGATAAATACCGTTCCTTCAGGCTCTTTTTGGACCTATGCGTGCGGTGCGGCGCCTGCGCCGACAAGTGTCACTTCTACATCGGCAGCGGCGATCCAAAGAATATGCCCGTCCTGCGGGCAGAGCTCCTGCGGTCCGTCTATCGCCGCTACTTCACGGAATCGGGAAAGCGCTTCGGCAGGCTCGCCGGCGCGCGCGATCTGACCGTGGATGTCCTCAAGGAGTGGTTTTACTACTTCTACCAGTGCACGGAGTGCCGTAGATGTTCCGTGTATTGTCCTTACGGCATCGACCAGGCGGAGATCACCATAATGGGCCGGGAGCTCCTCAATCTCGTCGGGTGCAACATCAACTGGGTCATCGAACCGGTGGCGAACTGCTTCCGGACGGGAAATCACCTCGGCATCCAGCCGGGCGGCATCAAGGACATGCTTGAATTCCTGGCGGAAGATATCGAAGAACGCACCGGGGTCAGGGTGGAAGTTCCCATCAACAAAAAGGGTGCGGACGTTCTTTTCATCACGCCTTCCGGCGACTATTTCGCCGACCCGGGGACGTATACGTGCATGGGTTACATGATGCTCTTCCACGAGATCGGCCTGAATTACACATTCAGCACCTACGCCTCCGAAGGGGGCAATTTCGGCCTCTTCACATCCCACGAAATGGTGAAGCGCCTCAACAACAAGATTTATGCGGAAGCGAAGCGGCTGGGGGTCAAATGGATTCTTGGGGGCGAGTGCGGCCACATGTGGCGGGTCATCCATGAATACATGGATACGATGAGCGGCCCCGCCGATTTCCTCGCAGAGCCGGTGTCTCCCATAACGGGAACGCTGTTCGAAAACGCCCGGTCAACGAAGATGGTGCATATCGCGGAATTCACAGCGGACCTGATCAGGAATGGAAAACTGAAACTGGATCCCACGCGGAACGATCATCTGCGGATCACCTTCCACGATTCCTGCAATCCCGCCCGCGGCATGGGACTCTTCGAAGAACCGCGGTATATTATCAGAAATTCCGTGCGCAATTTCTACGAGATGCCCGAAGATACCATCCGGGAAAAGACCCTGTGCTGCGGTGGCGGCGCCGGTCTCGGCAACGACGAAAACATCGAGATGCGAATGCGGGGAGGCATGCCCCGGGCGATGGCCGTCAAGCATGTCAAGGAAAAGCACGGCGTGAATCAGCTCGCCTGCATGTGCGCCATCGACCGTTCGACCCTTACCTCGCTGATGGAGTACTGGGTGCCCGGCGTGACGGTGACGGGCGTCCACGAACTGCTGGCCAATGCCCTTGTCATGAAGGGGGAAAAAGGGAGAACGACGGACCTGCGCGGCGAACCGCTAAAGGAAAAAACAGGCGATGAAGCTCTATAACCGGGGGATAATTATCGCAGGAATCGTGGTCTTCGCGGTCGTGGTTACCTTCCCATTCTGGTATGACCGGGGAAAAACCATTGCCCCGCCTGCAATCGAGCTCGACACGCCTGCAATCCAGAAGCTTATGGATAAGCGCTGCGTGGAGGACACCGCCTTCATGCGGGACAATCATATGAAACTTCTGGCATCGTGGCGGGACAGCGTGGTACGGAAAGGCAATCGCCTATACACGGCAAAAGATGGAAGGATATTTGAAATGGGTCTCACCGGCAACTGCCTTACGTGTCACGAAAACAAGTCCCGTTTCTGCGACCGGTGTCACGATTATGCCGGGGTCAAGCCGACCTGCTGGAACTGCCATATTAACCCCGAGGAGGTTCTGTGATGGCGCCCACCCGGAGGGAATTTCTGATTATAGCCGGCCTCTCAGCCATCGGCGCCGCCTGCCCGCCCCTGGGCAGGATCATCGCCAAAGAGACAACGTCATCGCGAGATTCTCTGCTTGGCGCGCCGGGGAGCGTCCCGGCCCTGAAGGCGAAGCGCTGGGCCATGGTGGTGGACACGCGGAAATGCTGGGACGACTGTACAGACTGCATTACCGCCTGTCACAACGCGCACAATGTTCCGGCCATAGGGAATCCCAAACATGAAGTCAAATGGATCTGGACGGAGCGTTTTGAGAATGTCTTTCCTGCGGAGAGCCATACCCGCATTCACGAGGTAGTCCGGAAACAGCCCATACCGGTTCTCTGTAACCACTGCGACAACCCGCCCTGTGTGCGGGTCTGCCCCACGGGGGCTACATTCAGAAGGACGGACGGCATAGTGATGATGGATTCGCACCGATGCATTGGATGCAAGATATGTCTGGCTGCTTGTCCTTTCGGGGCGAGAAGCATCAACTTCGTGAATCCCCGTCCTTTCATCCGCAAGCTCAACCTCGATTTCCCGACGCGCAGCAAAGGAGTGATCGAGAAATGCAATTTCTGCGAGGAGCGCCTGGCACGGGGTATTCGCCCGGCCTGTGTCATGGCCTGCCCGGAAAAGGCCCTGGTCTTCGGGGACGTGGACAATCCCCGATCGAAAGTCCGCCAGATTCTCGACAGTAATTTCTCGATCCGCCGGAGGGCGGAGCTGGGAACGAAACCGCAGGTCTACTATATTTTGTGAGGATGCCATGCTGGAAAAAGCGCTGACAGGAAGCCGCCGATACGGAAGCTGGATGGCAATTCTCCTTGCCCTTTTCGGGATGGGGATATATTTCTACCTCCGCCAGCTTGAGTACGGCCTGGGACTCACCGGCATGAGCCGCGATGTCTCGTGGGGGCTATACACTGCGCAGTTCACGTTCATTGACGGGATCGCCGCCTCGGCGGTGATGCTCATTCTTCCTTACTATCTTCATGACTACAAGGCATTCGGAAGAATCACCGTCCTGGGAATGTTCCTCGCCATAGCGGCGGTCGTCATGTGCATGACCTTTGTTTTCGTCAATCTCGGCCAGCCCGCGCGGGTCCTGTATGTCATGTTCTATCCTTCCCTCACGTCGGTGCTCTTCTGGGATATGGTGGTGCTCAGTGTTTATCTTGTGCTCAACATCGTCACCGGCTGGACGATCCTCTCCTCCGACAAGAATGGCGTCCCGCCGCCGGTCTGGGTGAAGCCCCTGATCTATCTTTCCATCCCCTGGGCCATCATCATCCAAACTATGGCGGCTTTCATCTATTCCGGTCTCCCCGGCAGGAGCTTCTGGCTCACGGCAATCATGGCCCCTCGGTTCCTGGCAACTGCCTTCGCTTCCGGCCCGGCGCTTCTGATCCTGTTGTGCTTTGTGCTCCGGCGCTTCGGCGGGTTTGACGCCGGGAGAGACGCGATTCAAGCCATGGCAAAGATCGTGACGTATGCCTTCCTTACGAGCATATTCTTCGTGCTGGTGGAGCTTTGGACAGTTTTCTACAGCCAGGTTCCGGACGACATGGAGCATTACCGTTTTCTTTTCGTGGGACTGGAGGGCTATAACACCATTGCGCACGGGATGACTGTTGCCGTCATCGCAGCCGCGGCAGCCCTCGTGTTGCTGATCAATCCCCGGACCCGGAAGAAGGATTCCTTTCTGGCCGTGGCATGCGTTTTGGTATTTCTTTCCCTCTGGTTCGAAAAAGGTCTCGGCCTGCTGGTGACCGGATTCGTCCCCTCGCCCCTGGGGCACATTACCCGTTACACCCCCACCGGGCCGGAAGTGGCCATTGCCATCGGTGTCTGGGCCATGGGGTTCCTGATTATCACGGTGCTTTACAAGATTTTTCTTTCCGTCAGGGAGGCGGCGGAACTGGATTAGGATACATCAACCGGGCAGACGTAAAAACGCCTCATGTCGATTCAAGTCCCGGCCTCGGCACCATATAAATCAAGCTTGATCATAGACTTCTTCTTGAAAGAATCATCGACAAATCCAAACGATTAGTGTAGATTTCGTGTCGTAAACATCAGGGTAAATGAAAACGTATCGATTCATTTATTAATATGGGAGGTGTCTTGGTTTTTCGCCCATAACAATCACTTTATTTACATTCGTTCAAATCTTCTTGACAAAGGACTATATTCGGCTAATTTTAAATGTAAGATTACAAGTAACAACCGAGAAATGAGAGGACAAAAGTGAACGATGAGCAGTAAAAAGGCAGTTACCCTGCAACCTTACCCCCGTGAAGCAGGCGGGCAGTTATTAGCTGCTGATAGTCTATTCCCACCCCTGACTCCTCCTATGAACGACGAACTCATAAATACTGCTATTGATGAAGCATTTGCACGGTGCAAGAAAAATAAAAAGGGGATGACAAGAAAAACAATAGATACGCCGGAGAAACTTGTTGCCTTATGCATTAAGCACCTTCGAGAGAGAAGTGACCCTATACTTAGTCCCTATTTTGTTAGTCAATGCAAAGCTGAAGATATTTTTGCTCTGGATGCAGTTAGTCACGAAATGCAACGGCATCGAATGACTATAGGTGTTTTCTATCAGTTTTTAATTCTGGAATTGATGAGATATCGGTGGCCGGTGTTTGACGGCTCCAGGGAAGGTGATATTGTTGCAGATATAGGCACCCCTGATTTCACTGAAGGTTTACGGCTGTATATGTCCGTAAAAAAGTCACAGGACACGGTTGGTGGACAGGATATTAGTGGTGTTATCAGAAGACTTGAAAGTATAGCTAAAGAAGAAAAAAACTTGACACGGCCATATCTTTGCGTTGTTTGTGTCGCTACACCCGCCAGAGGTAAAATTAAAGACTATGCTTCTGACAGACAGATAAAATCTAACAAAGAGGGTCAACCTTATTCGTTAAACTGCGAATATTGGGGACCGGGATTTATTTTCCCCTTTGTTACTGGTAGAGGTGCATACGAAATCTATTCGCATGCAATTAATCATGTGGCTGATCATATTCCATTTATGACTTTAAAATTTCGCAAAGAATGTTCCGTACTGCTCAAGGAAGAATTGAAAGCCCTTGGGCTCTTAAACAATGATGACACAATTAGCGCGGAAAAATTTCTTGCATTTTCAGTAGGAGGAAAAAGTGTCTAACTCTTATAAAGAAAATGGGCGAATTTGTCTTATTATTAATGGTGACAGCCGGGAAAAATTATCCGCTTTTGAAAATAGTATCGATTTAATTGTAACCTCGCCGCCTTATGCCAATGCAAGAAAAAAACACTACGACAGCATCCATCCTGATGAGTTCCCTGAATGGCTTGAAACATTTCATGAGTCATTCTGGAATTCTCTCAAACCTGACGGGAGTTTGGTTATTAATATTAAGGACAAGATTGTTGATGGTGTTCGTTGCCATTTCGTATGGAAGACAATTGAAAAATTAAGCGCCAAGGGATGGAACTGTATTGATGACTATATATGGTACAAATCAAATCCGATGCCCGGTTATTGGCCAACAAGACTGCGCGATGGATGGGAATATTGTTTTCATCTAGCAAAGACTAAGAATCCCTATATGAATCAGGACGCAGTGCGGGTACCTATTGGGAACTGGGTTGACTCAAGACTGAAAAAGCTCGGTGTTGGCGATTTGCAGCGGCATAATTCAGTTAACGATAGTGGATTTGGCCGTGACCTTTCTAAGTGGGTCGGGCAGAAAACGGTATTGCCGTCAAATGTTCTACAAATTCCTCTCGTGGGGAAGAATAAAGGTCATCCTGCAGTATTTCCCGTTGATTTACCGGCTTTTTTCATTAAGCTCCTTTCCCGCCCTGATAGTCTAGTGGTTGATCCTTTCGCGGGCAGTGGCACAACAGCAATTGCCGCATTCATGCACGGTCGTGATTGTGTTCTCATTGATAATAATCCTGAGTACTGTAAGACGGCCTATGAACGGATTATGAAAGAAAAACCGGCGAAAGAATATCGGATTGTTTACGAAGATAAACAAATTAAGTATATCGATAAGAAAAAAGCGGCACTATCGATGCAATTGTCTTTTGACCTCCGTGAGCGACATGCTGTCTATAATTCAGGACATTAAGTGCCGCTTCCCCTGAATCATTGATTCCAACGGAATTACAGGTACACCATACTTAATTCCAGCCCGAACTGTATCAGCGTTCACGGGATAATTGAGTATGATGTTCCCACAACAATCGGGGCGTGAGTTACACATTGATGTAATGATTTGTCAAACATCTCAGGGAGGTCCATCATGAACGCTTTTGAAGGGAAGAATAGTCTTCACAACAAACCAACAAATCTCGAAAAGAAGAGAGTCAGCTACATATCAGCAACAATTTCTAAAGCCATCCTTTTAATATGCGTCATGGTCGGTGTAAGTGCATGCTCGCCGGCGCTTTACCACGTCAACCTGAAGTATGAACCGTCGGAAAAATCTGTGAAGCTGGAGAAAGCTGGACCGGATTTCCCCATTACAGTTGCCATGTTTAACGACATTCGAAAGGTAGATGACAGGCTGCTCTTGGGGCGGGTTACGACTCTACAGGGCGATAGGATCCCCATTCTCCCAAAATATAATAAAGTGACCGAGGCAGTGACCATAAATATCAGGGAATACCTTTTTAAGTCGGGCTATAAAATCTCAAATGACATACCAGTTTGGGACTTAAAGGAAGAAACAATCAGCAAAGACTGGGGGAGAATATTGATTGGCGGCAATATCGACGAGCTCGAGATTGTTTGCGAGAAATCGTTCCCGGCGAAAACTTATCAGGCTAAAATCAAATTGACTTTTGTCTTTGCTAATGTTCCGGATAAGAAAATATTTTATCGATCGACCGTGGAAAATAGTAATTCTCTGCAAGATGTTTCGTTTTCTGAAGAATTGTTGGAAAAGCAGATAAATGCGGTGCTTTCAGATGCGCTTGGAAGTATGTTCAACGACCCGAAAATGAAAAAGACAATCGAAGAAGGGGCAAAGATTAAGAAATAGTGCAACATCAATGAAGAGAAAGGAGGAAAACAGGCGATGGCAAAGGCGTCTACCAGCAAAAAGAAACGGACTGCAAAGAAAAGTGTGAAGAAGGCGACGGTGAAAAGCAAGATGTCTGTTGCGAAAAAAAATGTAAAGAAAGCGGCACCAAAGGGAAAGATGCCAGTGATAAAAAAGGCCGTGAAGAAAGCAGCACCGAGGAGCACAAAGCGGGTGGTAAAAAAGGCCGTGAAGAAGGCGTTGCCCAAGAGGAAGAAGCCGGTTGCGAAAAAGGCTGTCAAGATAGCGCTACCAAAAACCCCAGCACCGGCAGTAAAAGAGGACATGAAGGCCACAGTTGTCGAGAAACCTCGATGGCCTGTATTGAAAAGCGGACTACACTTGGAAGTGCTTGGAAGATGGGAATTCTCAGTTTGGAATCCAAACATTGCCGCGCTCAGATTTTTGAAACCTAAATAAGGGATATACGACCGGCAATCACATAATGATCACCGGTAAGCGGTTCGTATAGCTTGTTGGGACTTGAACCGGTCTTATTTATATCTGCCGCCGTGGTTTGGCACATGTGAAACTGGCCAGCCAAAATCTGCACCCGTCCATTTCCGTTGCCTTAGTATGCATGTTTTTGCAGCTTAACAATTTCTGTTGCTTCAAATCTGAAAATCTGTAAAAATCTGTCCATCGGTACTTTCTCACAGTCTCAATTAAGGCGTTATAAGTGACATGAGAAAAGATATTAGAGATAAGCTCCAGAAATCAAACTTCGATTTTATCATTCGGAAGATTCCTTTTTTGTCCTGCCTCTCAGAAGATGAATTAGCCAATCTGAGGAAGGATGTTGTTGAGAAACACTTTAAGAAAAATCAGGTCATCCTGTACGAAGAGGATACACTCAATTACCTCTACTTTGTTTATTCCGGCAAGGTAAAGGTCATTCAGCTCAGCGCGGAAGGCCAGGAGAGAATCGTTGCCATTCGAAAGAGAGGAGAATTCTTCGGTGAGATGGCCATGCTCGACGGCATGACCGCACCAGCCACAGTCGTCGCTATGGAGGAAACAAGCGTCGGATTCATCTCAGCAAAAGATTTTCAAAGCCATCTATTGCAGAATAGGCAAGTACTGATGGAGATTATATCCATGCTCTGCTCACGGTTGAGAGAGGCATGGATGATGCTCAAGGTGTTGAGCTTTGCCGGCGCAGAGCAGCGGATAAGAGTGATGCTGAAAAATGTTGGCGACCAGTTCGGGGTCAAGGATCAGAGAGGAATAATTATCAACTTAAGACTCAGACACAAAGACATTGCCGAACTTGCAGCTACCGCGAGAGAAACGGTCACCCGCTCCCTCAAACGATTTGTTCAGTCGGAAGAGATTGAAATTTTAGAAAACAAACATATTCTTCTGAAGCCCGCCTTTTTCAAAAAGATTGACCTGTAAAGACTTTCCGGCAAATATTCTCAGCGCTGTTGCGCTTTCAACTCTCCCGGTTTGAGCATCGCGTAAGCGAAGCGCATCAACGGTGTCGGCACATTTTTCTCCGCGCCCATGCGGACAACGACGCCGATCAACGACTCCAGCTCGGACGGCTTCCCGGCCTCCACATCACGCTGCATCGACGGCTTTATGCCTGGTGCGCTGCTGTCAATGAAGGCTTGCGTCTTGGCGAGTATGTCGGCATCAAGTTTCACGCCTCTGGCTCTCGCTACTGCCGCCGCTTCGCCGATAGCCTCGCCGAGCACAGCACGCGCTTCCGGCACACCGCGGTACTCACCGAACGTCACGCGCGTCAGGCTACCCATGGCGCTGACGGATGCAATAAAAACGAATTTCGTCCACAGGACTTTCAGGATATTGTCGCTTACTTCAACTGCCGCGCCGGTTTCCTTAAGTAGATCGTAAACGGAAGTCAGCCGCGGTGTCGTCTTTCCGCTGAACTCACCCAACGCGATGCGGCGGAATTCACTGTACTGGCCGATCACGCCCGGCGCTTCGATTGCTGCGGAAAGCCACGTAGCTCCCCCCAGCACGTGATCCATTCCCACCACCTGGCCGATGCGATCTGCCGCGTCTACGCCGTTCTGGAGTGGAACTACCACTGTGTCCTTGCCGACCATGGGTTTGATCGCCTTTGCCGCTTCGTCGGTCTGATACGTCTTTGTTGCAAATATTATGAGGTCAACCGGTCCGACGTCAGCAGGTTTGTCAGTTGCCTTGGCCTTCGAGACTTGGAAATCGCCGTGGACGCTATTCACTTGCAGGCCTGTCTTGCATATTGCCTGAAGATGCGCACCGCGGGCAATAAACGTCACATCCTTGCCTGCCTTCGCAAGCAGCCCTCCGTAGTATCCTCCAACTCCGCCTGTTCCCATGATTGCGATTTTCATATGCACCTCCCAGATGACTGACTACGATTACATCGTATCAGCTATTGTAATACATAAATAATTTTTCACAAATAGAATCTTAGAACTTGATCAGATATTAAGCAGTCTTAAAATGTTGTGAGATACGATATTTTCGAAATCCTCTTTCCCGAGGCTCATCCCTTTTACTTCCTGAAGCTCGCCGCCGGGCGTACCGAAGGGGAAATCGCTTCCGAAAAGGATTCTCCTGCTTCCATACCTGTCCATGAATTGTGCAATCTCCCGTCCCGAGGCAAGCGCAGTATCGGCATAGACGGTTTCGTCATCCCAGATCCCTGACTTGAAGAGTGCGGAAAAGCCGCCGTTCAGTCCCCCCATGTGAGGAATGATGATTGTGGTTTTTCCATTTACTCTTCTTATGAAAGAGCGGGTGTTCGCGAAAGATTCTTCCAGGACAATGGGAAGCTTCAGACGATATGCCTCCTGCAAGAATGTCTCACAGAGCGGATCGTCGTAATGATAAACCGGTTCGTATTCGTGGCGATGCCACTTAATTGCCTTGTAACCTTTCTTCAGCTCGTCCTTCCTGAAGTCGTTCCATACAAAGTAATAGGAAAAGAAATTCTCGTGGGTTCGCTGGATGTCCAGCACATACTGGTTGGCTTGCTGCCTGCAGGTGACCCAGGCGAAATTGTCTTTGAAGTCATAGTCGTACCTGTCATAGATATCCTCCACCGGTGCAAAAAGGCATGCCCCCTGGATTCCCGCGGAATCAAGGTATCTCTTGATGTCCTCAAAGGGCAGATTGGAATTCTGGATACCGCAGTGCATATGGGAATCAATAATCTTTGTACTCATCTATCATTCCTTAAGCCCCGCTTTGTATAAAGGGGACTGTTTCCTAATGTCATTATTCCCCATCCCTCTTTCATAAGGGGGGTGAGAAAGAAAGCAAGAAAACGTAAAACCCCGTCCTCATGTGAATTCGAGAAACGGGGTCTTACGGAAGAGTAGGGAATCACAACTATCAGACTGAATCTAAATTACTTTTTTTTGGCCTTGGCAGCAGGCTTTTTCCCGGCTTTCTTCTTGGCGCCCTTTTTTACAGATACTTTCTTTGCTTTCGCTGCGGGCTTTGCCTTAGCCTTTGCTTTTTTCTTCGCCTTGGCGGGGGCCTTCATTTTGACCATTTCCTCATCACAGCAAATAAGTCCACCCACTACACAGCCGCACTCTTCGTCTACGACGATGACAAGGTCGCATACTTCACACGTCAAATAATCTCCTTCTTTCAAAGTTGCCATTCTCTTCACCCTCCTCTAAAATTGTTTTTTCCCAGTCCCAGTGAGACCGGCTCAGTAATCATATACAAGTTATTTTATATTACGCATGATGATTGTCAAGACATTATGCAATTTATTTTTTGGGAAAAGATCCTGTGCGCTATCAAACTCTATGAGTATGCAAAAAAATGTTCTGCTATGATGATTGTATGTTTTTCACAAAATCGTTGATAACTGCCGCGATTATTGACGGCTGTTCCATAGGGATGAGATGTCCCGCATCTTTAACGATAACGTGAGAGCCCTTCTTCAGCATGGAGACAATCCGCTTGAAGTCAACAAAGTTCTTAGTGTCACTACGCTCTCCCTCGATGACAAGGACAGGACACGAAACCTCAGGCAGCAGAGGCCACGGGTTATATTGCGCACCGCCCATGAAGAGACCTGCTTCCATTTCGGGTTTACAGACCAATTGAAGCCCGCCCCCTTCTTTCGGTTCCATGCCATATGCAACATAGAGCTCAAGCATTTCATCGTTCCATTTCTTGAAGAGCTCTCTTGATCTGAGATAGTCCATGGCCTCTGACTCGTTCTTCCAGTAGTTCCTCCGTTTAATTGCCAGGGAAGCCAGGGGATGGTCTTTTACGGTAATTTTGACGCGATAGAAATCATCGGAGAGGAGGATGGGCTCTATCAGGACCATGCCTTTTGCTTTTACGGCGTGGGCCGCATTTGCAATCGTGCAAATAGTCGCTCCCATAGAGTGTCCCACGAGGAATGCATCGTCGATATCGATGCTGGCCAAAAGAGCGGCAATGTCTCTCGCAATCTTTGCCCAGCCGAGACCGCCCTTTTCAGGATCTTCTATCCGGTAGTCGCACATATACGGGGCGATGATCCTGTATGATGGATATAATTCTCTTGCGATAGGGTGCCATAGCCAGGGCGTAAAACCCGTCGCGTGAAGAAGGATTAGTGTGGGCCCACGGCCGTCATATAAGAGATACGGCAGGTCGGTATTACCAACATCCTGAGTCATCAATACGGGCATCACCGGGCCCTTCGCGGTGGCAGGCATATCAATATCCCCTTCCTTCCATTATGAGCAACTGACACTATTACTTCACATCGATATTATCAATGCAAGAAATTTTGAAGCTCTCCCAAGCTTGCTGCGGAGAATCTTCGATTCTTAAGGAACAGCAGTTCGTCATTCGCTCGCTACCGAATTCAATCCATCTCGCCAAAAGAAGGAACGATTCTCAAGAGGCGGGCAAATGTGAATGCCGCTATAATATAGAGCAAGACGGCTATCAGAATAATGGATTTGAAACCCCAACTAATGGCGATTAACACTGTCGCCGAACTTCCGATAACGGAGAAGAAACCGTTTATGCTCCACGCCCAGGGGATGAGGCTTCCCCGTGCTGTCGCCAACGCGCTCAGCCCCGATGGAAAGGGGATGCCCATGGGAATGGCGAGGGGAGCAATGAGTAGACTGCAGAAAAGCATTCTCAGCCAGAGGGGAAGCCCCGCAAGGACATCATGCAGCCATCGGTCGGCGGTAATGAAAATGATGCCCACGAGACCAATGGCAAGTACGGACCAGAATATGTGTCTGGATTTGATGGGACTGACATTCCCTGCAATCAGGCTCCCTATCCCTGAATAGACGAGGAATGAGCCGATTACGACGCTTGCGGAGAAGATGGGATCATAAAGATAGCGGATGAATTGCTGGAGAAGGGATATCTCCAGGAACATATATGCCAGTCCGAGAGAGCCAAAATAAATAATAATCGATGTAAGACCCCTGTAGGAAGGAATAATGAACGGCATGGGAGCCAGGATGAAAATTATGCCTAAGAAAAAAACGACGCACGCCGTTATCCATACCAGTATATATCCCCAATCCAGGAAAGGAATCATGGCGCGGTTGGACGAACCGAGATATTCCTTGAGCGTTTCAATTTTAAAAAAGTGAGAAAAGAAAGGCCTGTCGTCTGTGGCCGGTCTTATATAATAAGGATATGTATCGTAGAACATTTTTCTTTCCTTAGATAACAGGCTGATTGCTGCAGAATAAAAAGGGTCGCCTTTAAACTTATTAAAAATATTTGTCTCTTTTTCTGTAACTCCTGGATAATAGGAAATATCGAAAAGATGTGCTTTGCAGAATTCCTTTATGGCTTCCGTCTCTTTCTCGTGAAAGCTGCCGTGTTTCATAAGAAGCGTGGCGGTTTGCCAGCTCCTGATCATGACGATCGATTGGGCAGGTGCGTTTTTGGCGCCCTGTTCAATAGCCTCCATAGCCATGGCGAGAAGCTTGATGTTGTCCCGCGGAGGATTCTTGATCCATGTGGAGATGGAGAGTATACCCTCAGGCGTGAGGCGCTCCATGCATAGCCTCAATGCCTCCGTGGTAAAGAGATAGTTTTCATTGAGGGAATAAACACCGGCAGACGCGGCTCCCATGGACTCCAGGAGGCTGATCTCTATGAGATCAAAACGCTCTTCCGTTCTTTGTAAATATCCCCGCCCCTCTTCGACAAAAGCATGAGTGTCCGCGGAACCATAAATATCTCCGCTGAATATTTTATATGGTCCTTGCATCAGATGGACGATGTCCCTGTTCATTTCCACAACGGAAATGCCCTTAGCCGCGTGTTGCCTGGCATTGAGTATTTCCGTTCCGGAGCCGCCGCCGATAATGAGCACGTCAGGGTGATTTAAAATCTTATACGCGACTGAGTTGGTGCGGTAATCCATGAAGCGGACGTCATTTAAATTACCGGAGAATTCATTTATTGCGCCAACCGTGTTTCCATCGAGAAAGAGCCCCTTCTGTCGGGGCAGCGGGTATGGACAGTTTAAACTCAGATCAGGGAGATAATGGTAGGCAGGGGTGTCCAGTACCGTAACCAGCCCAAGAGGGCCAAAGCTTTCCTTTTCTTTTTTTGCGGCCATGAGATTTTCAGCCTGGGCGAGTTCTTTGAAATTGCTCATCGGGAGCGGCAAGGAACGGAACAAAAAAATATAGATGAGTATCGTTGCAACACCGGCAACTAAGACGGTTCCCTGCCGCACATAACTCGTGCTCCCTCCCAGGGCCGCAAAAATTGTGATTAGCGTAATCGCAAACATAATTTCATAAGGTCCGATGTGAAAAAAAGTGAGAAGGACAATCAGGCTCCCCAGACCTGAGCCTGCCAGGTTGGCAAAATATATTCTATGGATGTAATTGGAAGCGACCACGAAGCTGACTCCGATGCACAAGGCGCCGAGAAAAAAAGGGATGAAGATGGAAAGGCTGAGGTAAAGGAGGCGGACTATTTCATGCTTGTCCCAGATAATCATTAGAGGATTGAAGGCAATCATCCGGTTCAGATAGATGTTCATCCAGATCGACAATATGAAAAGAAGAGGGCAGGAAAACAGGATAAGCGGGAAGTTATCCTTAAGTGTTCTCCGGAAAAGAAAGATGAAAGTGCCGCTCGCCCCGAAGCCCAGGAGGGCAATGCTGATGATGAGATAAGCGAAATGATACCAGTATTGTATGGAGAACATCTTGAACAGCAGAATCTGGTAGGAAATGAGTGCCGCAGAAATAAAAAAGACAGAAACCTGAATACGTCTTATTGACAGTTGGGCAGCCATAGTCAATTGTGCCTGCCGGTCAGGGGAACGAAACGCACCGGTATCAGGTTTCTCGTAGTTACATTTCCATCTTTATCCTTGGTTACCAGGATAAGATTCTGAATCAGGAAGGAGCCTCCCACCGGGATGACCATCCTGCCATTATTCTTGAGCTGTTCTATGAGGGGCGGTGGAATATGACCGGCCGCTGCGGTGACTATGATAGCATCAAACGGTGCATATTTATTCCAGCCGAAGTAGCCGTCACCGATTGCGACTTCAACATTGTGGTAGCCTAAATCTTTCAGACGGACGGCGGCAGACTTTGCCAGTTCAGGGATAATTTCGATTGTATATACCTGCTTGACGATGGGGGAAAGGATTGCAGCCTGGTAACCCGATCCCGTGCCGACTTCCAGAACCCTGCTGTTCTTATTCAGATTCAGGATCTCCGTCATGTACGCCACAATATATGGCTGGGAGATGGTTTGTCCATATCCGATGGGCAGGGGGCTGTCGTCATAGGCCCTGTTCAAATAATTTTCCGAAACGAATTTATGGCGCGGCGCTGCCATCATCGCCTCTATCACACTGCGGTCTTTGACACCCCTTTCCATAATCTGGTATTTCACCATGGCCAGCCTTTGTGCCTGGAAGTCATCATCGGTGAACTTAGCGGCGTGCGCACGGGGACATGCGGATTGGATTGATAAAACAGCGATGACGATGAGAATAGAAAGCGAACTAAATAGAATCCTGGTGGGCCTGTTCATAAATACTCTAAATATTTACTGTCAGTCCGGCCGAAAAGTATTCTGCCAAATATATAACGTAATACTGAACTGGTGCGTAAGTCCGGAAAAAGACGAATAGGAAATCTGATCTCAACAGAGTGAAAAGAGACAATGCTCATTTGGCTAAGACAACAGATGCGCTATCAATATGATTCAAAAAACAAATACAGCGGCGGCTACGACCGTGGTATATCCTGCATTTTTTACAATCGCAGACTGGGTCACATTGCGTGTCCTGACTATCTTGCCGCTGATCTTAAATATCTCCTTCTTGTCGTCCCAGCTTTCATCAACATCAAAATCAATGCCCAATGTGGATGCCAGCATTGCGGCGGCGAGGTCTTCAGCATAATCCCCGGCCTGCTTCTCCGTCTGACCGAATGCATGATGCTCACTTATATACCCATAAGATGCTACATCTGCCGGGACGGCACATCCAACGGACGCAGCCAGGAGTCTCTTCGGTTCATTACTGCAACAGCGGCTCATGACACAGAAGGTCATTGCGCCGGGAACCATTTCCTTCAGACCCTGGGCCCTTGATACCATCTTGCAGTGTGGCGGGAATATGCTCGATACCTGAACAAGGTTGAATTTTTCTATGTCTGCGTCCCTGAGGGCTCGCTCAAATGAGTGGAGTTCATCCTTATGCGTGCCGGCACCCTTTGTAAAAAAAATCTTCTTGGGAACAAGATATTCCATCTCCCCCCTCCTAAAATTCATTGTCCCCTATTCGCGGGTCGAGCCGTGACATTAGTTACGATAACGGGTATTGGTAGGCTCATTTATCAGCTTGTGAATGATATGTCAATAATAAGGATGATTACTTCGCTGCCCCTTTTTTTAGTGTTACAAAGAAGCTCATTTCTCCTCTCTTGATTAGCATTAAGATGGTTCCCTCCTGTGATTCCTTCTTGATTTCGCTCTGAAAATCTTTCATGGAGGAAATTCTTACTTTGTTGATCTGTAGAATTATATCCTGGATCTTCAGCCCGGCGTCATCAGCAGGGCTCCCGTCGCGCACCTGGGAGATTATGACCCCGCCCTTTTCGGTAAGGCCAAGATGCTTTGCCATATCAGGGGTGATTTCTTGAACTGCCATGCCGTAGTACTCGCGGGTCTTGTCTTTGCGGGCTATTTCTTTTTCGTCTTTCCTTTCACCGACTGTAGTGGAGAGTGTCTTCTCCTTCCCTTCCCGCAGAATCTTCACCGTGATTTTCTCCCCAACCGTGAGGGCGGCAACGATTCTCATCAGTTCGTGAGAGTCCTGAATCTTCTTCCCCGCGATTTCAACGATTATGTCACCCGTTTTTATGCCGGCCTTGTCAGCAGGATCGCCCTCAAAGACATGACCCACGAGGGCGCCTTTCATGTCCTTCAGCTTCATATTTTCGGCAATGTCTTCCGTAATATCCTGTATGGAAATTCCCAACCAGCCACGGGTAACGCTGCCCTTCGTTTTGAGGTCGGCGAGAATACTTTTTGCCGTATTAATCGGTATGGCAAATCCGATCCCGTGTCCCTGAGCAACGATGGCGGTATTGATGCCGATGACTCTGCCTTCCATATTGAAGAGAGGGCCGCCGCTGTTGCCTGGATTTATAGAAGCGTCCGTTTGAATAAAATTATCATACGGTCCTGAACCTATGACGCGTCCCTTGGCACTCACAATTCCCGCTGTGACCGTGTGTTCCAGACCGAAGGGGTTGCCGATGGCAAATACCCACTCGCCTATCCTCAGTTTATCAGAATCGCCGAACTCAACGACAGGAAGGCTGCCATCGGGTATTATCTTTATCAGGGCAATATCGGTAGTGGGATCTTTGCCTTTAACTTCCGCATCATATTCCTTGCCGCCCGCAAGTTTCACCTTTATCTTGTCGGCTTTCTCGACAACATGATTGTTTGTAAATATGTAGCCGTCACTGGATATGATAAATCCTGAGCCAAGACTCCTCTGTTTGAATTCCCTTTCCGGCGCCTCTTCAAAAAATTTTCTGAAAAGGTCGTCCCTGCCGAAAAACCTCTGGAAAGGCATATCGTTTCCAAAAGGCGAGCCCGCGCGACCTTTGACAATAGTCGTTGTGCTGATATTTACCACCGTGGGGCTCCACTTCTCCGCCAGATCGGCAAAAGACACCGGTTCCCTGACAACCTTTTCTGCCGGGGCGGCAAAGGCCTTATGGGCGCTCAGTTCCGCAGGCAAGGAATCGAAATCTGCAAGGAGAATGAAGGGCAGCAAAATCAGAAAAGGAATGAAGATAAAGAGTTTCTGTAACTTACTCACCATATTTACTGTTGAACCTCCCTGATGCAATAAATGACAGTTCAGAATGGCAAGAAAAATGCGCTGAGGAGAAATTCCTGGTATCAGTATCTGGCCGATCACCTATCGGCTCTTACACGCCTCAAGTGCCTCCGTAACCGATTTTAACCTTGCCACCCTCCAGAATGACGGGAACTTGCCGAAGGCCGCCTGAAAGCTTGAGCATCTCCTGCAAATTCGCGCTATCAGATTTCACATCTAAGTACTTTGCCTTATTTCCATAGGCCAACCGGGCCTGGTCTGTAAACGGTCAGCCCCCCTTGCCGTAAATGATGATCTCATCCGCCATGATGTTTCCTCCCTAATCATGTATCTGACATAACAGAAAGTCCTCGTTCACCGACCAGTATGATCTCAGTGTGGGTCAGACGGGCAGCTACTACTTTTGCAATTTGATGCATAAACTTAAATCCCAAAGCCTTATCTGAACTTAATATTTCTCTCACTTTCGCTGAGTCAAAATTAATCAATTGCGAATCATCGATGCATCGGCCCCCTAAGGTATAAATGTAAGGTTCAACGACTGCCGACCATCCCATGGCGTCGCCCTTCGTGACAATATCTACAGTCACCTGCATCGGCGGTCTGGTGGGTCCTGCATAGGTATCCAATGTCATGAGAACCTTTCCCTCTTTTAATAGGGACAGATTTTTTGCGGGTTCTCCCTTTTTCCATATCTGGACACCGGCCTTATAAGATGCCTCAGTGGCAATGTCCGCAAATTTCTTTAACTCTTCATTAGTGAACCCTTTGAAAAAGCTGTAATTCTTTAGCAGATCTGTTGAAACCACGCGCTTTTACCTCCTTTCTTATAAAACGGGATAAAACTATATTGTTGTTTTTTCCAAGCCCTCTTATTTTTTATATCAATCTTTTCTTCGGAATGCCATAAAAAACTCTTTTCCTGAAGGCCCTGACACGTGAGGGACATATAAAACTATTGCATACCTGAGAAAAAATACCTAATATGAGAAAGTTTAATTGCCGGAGTCCATGGTTTACATGAGATTGCATAATATCCCCATTTTGCTGGCCCTGATTTTACTTACATCTGCGTGTGCCGGAACTCCTGAGACGATCAGGGATATCCGTGATCTCAAGCAGGACAACCTGTTCTATATAGACAAAACTGCTGCTGATCGTGGGTTCTTAACCGCTGATGATGAAAAAAAAATGGATGCCAATTATGACTCCGTGTTTTTTTCCCCCTGGCATCGGGTAAAGGCATTCTACTCCAAGGAGACGGTCGAAGCGGGATTCAAAAAATACAGAGATAATCCGGGCTATGGTGAAAATAGAAGAAAACACGATATGTCATGGATGAGAGATCTGGCTGCCAATACCCATCTGGAGAATTATCCGAATGCTTGCTTCGCGGCCATTACCATCGATAATTCCGATTTGAGGGTTCTGCCCACACATAAGCCCCGCTTCTACGAATCGAATACCAATCGCGGATATCCCTTTGACAGCCTCCAGGAGTCTTCTGTCGCTGCGAATACCCCCGTTTTCATATCCCACATGACGAAGGATAAGGCGTGGGTCTTAGCGGAAACGCCATATGCCGTGGGTTGGATATCGGCAAGAAATATCGCCCGAGTGGATGGCAATTTCGTAAAAACTTGGGAAACGGGCCGGTACACAGTTATCATAAAGGATAAGATACCTATATACGACGAAGAAGGGCGGTTCCTTTTTAAGGTCCCCTTAGGCTCCGTGTTTCCCAAACTTGAGGAAGATACAAAAAACATCAAACTGCTTGTGGCTGTGACGGATCAAGATGGCAAGGCATTTATGAAAAGCGCCATCGTTTCTAAAGACGCAGGGGCTTCAAAACCATTGAGACTGACCAAATTTAATATTGCTAAAATGGCCAATGAGTTGATAAACGAATCTTACGGTTGGGGCGGCTTATATCAGAACAGAGACTGTTCAGCTATGATAAAAGATCTATTTGCACCATTCGGGCTCTGGCTACCGAGGCATTCGGCCGATCAGGCAAAGGAGGGGGGCACATTCATAGACCTCCAGAAACTTTCTCCGAAGGAAAAGGAATTGATGATCCTGAAGCAGGGCATACCTTATCTCACGTTGATATGGCGCAGGGGACACATTATGCTGTATATCGGAAGTTATCAGGGCAGGGTACTTGTTTTTCATAATTTCTGGGGAGTCAGAACAAAGGATTTTCTGGGCAGGGAAACGAGAAAAATAGTCGGTCATGCAGCAATAACAACGCTTCATCCGGGAATAGAATTCCAAGATAGTGATAATCCCGAGAGCGACTATCTAAATGGCATCCTGGGCATGACTTTGTTGGTAAACCCCAACAATCCAGAAATATCTAAGCAATGAGAGGAAAATAATATGAACGGCCTAAATGCAATATTCTCGCCGGAATCTGTTGCTATCATAGGAGCCTCAAATACACCGGGAAAAGTGGGACATGACATCTTTGCCAACATCCTGAGCGGCCACTACCAGGGCACGCTGTATCCTGTTAATCCCAAGGCCAAGTCGATTCTCAGTGTCAAGGCTTATCCTTCGATTACAGAAATACCGGATAAAGTGGATCTCGGCATAATCATTCTCACTCCCCGGGCTTCTCTTGCCGCAATAGAAGAGGGTATCAAAAAAGGGATAAAAGGATTTGTAATTGTTTCTGCCGGTTTTAGGGAAGTCGGCGGCGAGGGGCTTGAAATCGAAAACAGGATCTTGGCCATGTGCAGAGAGGCAGGGGTTCGACTCGTTGGGCCCAACTGTCTCGGTGTAATCAATCCTATTCCCACGGTCAGCTTAAACGCCAGTTTCTCTGCCCGCATGCCGGCCCCGGGCAATATTTCCTTTATTTCTCAGAGTGGTGCGCTGTGTACGGCGGTTCTCGATTTTGCCGCAGACAGGGACATCGGTTTTTCAAAATTCATCTCCATAGGCAACAAGGCCGATGTGGATGAACTGGATCTCTTGCAGTTCTTTCACGAGGATCAGGATACGGCGGTGGTCATGCTTTACATGGAAGAACTGAGGAAGGGTGTCGAATTCATATCAACCGTAAAGGAGATTACCTCAGGGGCGAGACCCACTCCTGTTCTTGCCATAAAGTCGGGGAGGACAATAGCGGGCGCAGCGGCGGCAGCTTCTCATACGGGCGCTTTAGCCGGAACGGAGGCTGTATACGATGCCATTTTCAAGCAGGCAGGTCTCATCCGGGCGGATTCCATTGACGAACTTTTTGACTATGCAAATGTGTTTGCCTACAAACAGGAGAGCAAGCTGGGGAAAAGGGCGAGAGTCCTGCCAAAAGGAAATCGCGTCGCCATCGTCACCAATGCCGGCGGGCCGGGCATCCTGGCAACGGACATGACGGTTTCATCCGACCTCCTGCTTGCCGGATTTGAGCAGGAAACGATTGATGATCTGGCAAGCCATCTTCCCTTGACAGCGAACATCCACAACCCCGTTGATATCATCGGGGATGCGCCTTCCGATCGTTACGAGCATGCCCTGAGGGCGGTAATAAAGGATAAAGGAGTCGATGGCGCCCTTGTCATCTTGACTCCCCAATCCATGACAAATGCCCTCGGCACGGCTCAGGCCATTGTCCGCGTCGCAAGAGGGGCTCAGAAACCAATCATATGCTGCTTCATGGGGATTGTCGATGTTTCTGCCGGCGTGAAATATCTGCAGGAGAACGGTTATCCTGTTTACAGGTTTCCGGAGAACGCAGCGAAGGCATTCGGAGCACTTTACCGATACTCCCGTTGGCTGAACAGGGATCATCTTCCGCAGTTTACCCTGGCGCATGACAGAGACAAAGCGGCCGGCGTGATTGCCAGATGTCTAGCTCAGGGGAAAATCCATCTTGGTGAAATGGACAGTGTCGAGCTCATGAAATGTTACGGCTTTAGTCTCCTGCCGTCACAACTCGCGAAAAATGAAGATGAGGCTGCTGATATAGGAGAAGGCATGGCCTTCCCGGTAGTCATGAAGATTGTTTCCGGGCAGATTCTCCACAAAACAGATGTGAGAGGAGTTGTCCTGGGAATCAAGAGCAAAGATGACGCAAAAAAAGCCTTTCGTGAGATAATCGAGAATGCAAGGAAGTTCAGACCTGATGCTGTAATTGATGGCGTCATGGTGCAAAAGATGGCCACGCAGGGGGAAGAGCTGATACTCGGTATGAACCGGACTACTTTAGGCCCTTTGCTTATGTTCGGTCTCGGAGGCGTATTTGTCGAGCTTTTTCAGGATGTGGTGTTTCGTCTCGCTCCGATTCTTAGAAATGAGACCCACAGGATGGTTCAAGAGATCAAGGGATACAAGCTCCTTACAGGATTTAGAGGGCGGCCGAAAGCAGACATTGAAGCGATTGAGAGGGCTGTGGTAAGTCTATCGAATATGGCCGTCAATCATCCAGAAATCAAGGAAATGGATATAAATCCGCTCATCGTTCACGAGGAAGGGAAAGGGTCTACCGTTGCCGACTGCAGAATAATCCTTGAGGCAGTTGGTGATGCAAAGAAATAGACATTTATGGCAGTCTAAATTATTAAAAAAATATCCAGCCGGTGTTTCTTGAAGAGTTTCCTGTAATGTACAGGACTATGACATAGCTAAGATTTTTAGAAATCAGGAGCTAAGAAATGACGAAAGTAGGGGTAGTTTTGTCGGGTTGTGGGGTATTCGATGGCGCTGAAATTCAAGAGGCAGCCCTGACGCTGTTTTTCCTTGACAAGGCGGGGTCCCAAATAATCTGTATGGCCCCTGATGTGGATCAGATGGATGTCATAAACCACATGAAAGGTGTGGCTGCCGGCGAGAAGAGGAATGTTCTTCTCGAGTCGTCCCGCATCGCCAGAGGGGATATCAAGGACATCAAAGATGTCAAGGCTGCTGATCTCGATGCGCTGGTTTTTCCCGGTGGATTCGGAGCCGCAAAAAATTTGTGCAGCTTTGCCGTGAAGGGGACAGACTGCACGGTCAATGCAGATGTAGAGAGCCTGATAAAAGAAATGCATTCGGCGAAGAAACCCATCGGCTTTGTCTGCATTGCCCCCGTCATTGCAGCAAAGGTGCTGGGATCATTCAATCCGCAGCTTACAATAGGCAATGATAAAGATACGGCAGAGGCGATTGAGAAGATGGGCGGCAAACATGTCGTGTCTCCCGTGGACAATGTCGTGGTTGACCAGAAAAATAAAATCGTAACCACTCCCGCGTATATGTTGGGTCCGACAATTTCTAAAGTCGCCCTGGGGATTGAGAAATTGATCAAAGAAGTATTGAAGATGGCAGCCTGAAATCGAGGGTGCACAACTGATACGGATTGACCGTCTTCGTTTTCCTTATTTTCGTCACTGCGTAATTATGAAAGGCCACATGAGTGGCCACCACAGGTATTGTCCATATAATGCATAAGTATAAAATCACCCTTGAGTACGATGGAACCAGCTACAGAGGCTGGCAGTCGCAGAAGAATGCCAGGAGCGTTCAGGACACGCTGATTAATGCGGCGGGAAAACTATTCGAAGAACAGGTGGAAATTCAGGGTGCAGGCCGCACGGACGCCGGAGTGCATGCCCTTGCCCAGGTTGCCCATGTGGGAATAACAAAGCCAGTGCCACTGCGAAAGATACAGGAAGGCCTGAATGACCTGCTTCCCTCCAATATCAATATCATCGATGTTGAGGAAGTCCCCGTCAGTTTTCACGCCCGCCATTATGCTGTAGGCAGAAGCTATATCTATTTAATTTCGAAACACCGCACGGCTTTCGGGAAAAGGTATGTCTGGTGGGTTCGAGACAAGTTGGATGTCAAAAAAATGCAGACCGCCGGTCGTGTCTTTCAGGGTTTCCATGACTTCGTGTCTTTCGCGGATAAGAGGATGGATAAAGACTCATCGACGAAAGTAAAACTTGACACAGTAGAGGTAAAAGAGGTGGATGACTTGATCATACTAAGATTTGTCAGTTCCCACTTCCTCTGGAAAATGGTCAGGAGAATGGCAGGAATTTTGGTGGAAGTGGGGAGAGGAAACCTGACGCTGCAAGATGTTGAAGCAATGCTCGAACAACCATCCGACCTGCCGGCAAAACACACGGCTCCCCCTTCTGGCCTTTTTCTTGAGCATGTTTTTTACGAAGGCGATGCTGAGAAACGGGCGAAGCCGGGTGGGTTATTTCCCCCTCTTCTTTTTTCCAGCCGTAGCCGCCTCAAAGAATAGCTTCATTCTAATTAACGCCTCCGTTACCTTCATGGATTCGCTCCTATCTGATTCGCAGCACTGGCTTGATGGTGTCGCCGCGCTTCGCATCGGCGATGGCCGTATTGATCTTGCTGAAGTCATAAAACTTCACGAGGCGGTCAAAAGGAAACTTTCCTGCCTGGTAGAGCGCGATCAGTTTGGGGATAAATAGCTGCGGCACGGCGTCGCCCTGAATTATGCCGATGGTTCTCCGCCCTTCCGGCAGGGTGGCGCCGCTTTCGCCCGTGAGGAGCGCCACAGTGCCACGCGGATTCAACACGTCTATGGCGAGCCCGTGCATCTTTTGGCTGGCCGTTGTTTCCACCACATAATCAACGCCACTACCGGTTATATTGGTAATGAGGGAGGCGACTCTGTCACGACGATTGTCAATCGCGTGGGTAGCTCCCAGCTCCAGAGCGAGCTTGAGCCTCTGCGGTCTGATATCGACGCCTATGATCGGGTTGGCGCCCAGAATGCAGGCCGTCATGACCGCCGCCAGGCCGACCGCTCCCGTACCGAAAATGGCGATGCTTGACCCTTCCGCGACCTTCAACGAGTTCATTACGATGCCGGCTCCTGTCTGCAGGCCGCAACCAAGCGGAGCCATAACCTCCAGATTTAGTTTCTTGGGAACCTTGACGAGATTGCGTTCCGTTGCAAGCGCGTGGGTGGCAAATGATGACTGACCGAAGAAGTGTCCGCGCACACCGCTGCGATAGAGAGCATTGCTGCCGTCCAGGCGTGCGAAGCCGAAGTTCGCCTCGTAGAAGCGCTCACAATCCGTGGGGTGTCCGCTCCGGCATTGGCGGCAGCGGCCGCAGGACTGATAGGAGAGCACGACATGATCGCCGCGCTTGACACCCTTCACCATGTTACCGACCTGCTCCACCACGCCCGCCCCTTCGTGACCCAGCACCACCGGCCCGTCCGATTTCTCCCAGTAGTCGCAGAAGTCTATGTCGGTATGGCAGATGCCCGAGGCGACGATGCGCACCAGCGTCTCGTCATCCCGCGGACCTTCCATCTCGAGGGACTCTATTTTTAAAGGACCGCCCCTCTTCCGCAGAACCGCCGCCTTGATCTTGTGCACCTGCATATCGGACTTGCGTGCCAATGTCCGGTTCCTCCCTGATTGCGGCTACTAGTTAGATGTATCCCGCGGCGCTGCCACGGCCATTCACGGTTTATCCCGCAAGACCCGGTCTCCATTCAACTTTAGACCGGGAGCCCGTGCCACGAGGTCTCGAAGAAATCCCGCATTGTCTTGCGGCGATATCATCATTCCAAGACGACTCTTGCCATAACGGATTTGAAGTCGGTCCAGCGAACACGCAGGGCTTGAAAGGGGGTCACGTGTAGGGGAAACCTCCGTGATCGCCTCCAGGTCAATGACCCAGCGAAACGGTCCTGATTGAACAATGATGGTGCTTTCCGTGAGTGTGTAACGCGTTCCATACAGCGTCCATAGTACCAAGGCGGCAACACAAATCAACAGAACGGAAATCAGCAAGCGAAACGCGAGTGGCGCCGGCGCCCTCCAAAGATTCCCGGCAGCTAAAAGCATGACTGCCACTCCCGCCCATAGCAGGATGACGATCCAGCCGTCCCTCTTTGATGGATAGACTTGTCTCATATATTTTTTCTCATTTGTTAGCATGGCATTTCTTGTCTTTATCCTACAAAATAGCAAACGAAGTGTGAAAGTCAACGAAAAAAGATGAAAATGTTCTCAAAAACACATTGAAAACATGGTGAAAAGTCGGCATATTGCAGATATCAAAAATTTATATGATGAGGACCGTAATAAGAACTTGAACAGTGTATATCTCCTGGGCGCACTTGAAAAGAAATATCGCAACGCAGGCAAAGAGTGGGGTTGGTTCTGGCTGTTTCCGTCGAAAGCACTTTGGATAAAGGAGTGCCGTCTCTACAATCAATGAAGGTATCCCGTGAAGGGTTTCTCTCTATGAAAGCAAGAAAAGCCTCTGATATGACTAATCTGGATTTTAATCCCCAATTCCAACGTGCCCTGGATCTTATGGAACAGACACAGAAGAACGTTTTCGTCACAGGCCGGGCTGGTACGGGGAAATCCACCCTGCTTAATTATTTTTGCGACCATACGGACAAGAAAGCCGTTATCTTGGCCCCAACGGGTGTAACCGCTGTCAATGTTGGCGGTCAAACCATTCATTCTTTCTTCGGTTTCAAGCCCGATGTGACTCTTTCGGCTATCCGTAAAAAAAATCGTGACGAGAAAAAGAATATTTATAGAAAGCTGAAGACTATTGTCATCGATGAGATCTCCATGGTGCGTGCGGATATTTTAGACTGTGTGGACAAATTCCTCCGGATCAATGGTCCTGACGAGAAACTCCCCTTTGGCGGCGTCCAGATGATTTTTATCGGCGACCTGTATCAGCTTCCGCCAGTCGTGACGGGTCATGAAAGGGAAATTTTCCGGGAATATTACGCGACTCCCTACTTTTTCAGTGCCAAAGTCTTTCAGGATTTGGATTGGGAATTCGTTGAACTGGAAAAGATCTACCGTCAGAAGGACGATGATTTTATCCGCCTCCTGAATGCCATCCGCAACCGCACCGTTACCGATAATGATCTGGTCCTGCTCAATCAACGTTTAGATCCCAACTTCGCCGCCCCGCCCGACGATTTTTACATTTATCTCACCACCACAAACGAGCTGGCCGATCGTCTCAATGAGGAGCAGCTTGCAAAATTGCCCGGCAGGGCGCGGTCGGTCTGTGGCATCATTGAAGGTGATTTTGGCGGGCAATACCTGCCAACGGCTTTAGAGCTCAAACTCAAGAAGGGCGCCCAGATCATGCTTCTCAATAACGATTCATCCGGACGATGGGTGAACGGAACTGTGGGAAAAATGATGGGCATCAAAAAGGGCGAAGAGGGGCAGGATGTAATACTGGCCAGACTGGATAACGGCACGAAAGTGGAAATTACTTCCTACACCTGGGAGATTTTTCATTTTTATCTTAAGAACGGTGAGCTTACCTCCAAATCTGTAGGTTCGTTTACCCAGTTTCCCGTAAGGCTTGCCTTTGCCGTCACGATCCACAAGAGCCAGGGAAAGACATTTGAAAGGGCCATTATTGATGTGGGAAAAGGCACCTTCGCTCACGGTCAGATGTATGTGGCCCTGTCCCGCTGCACTACCCTAGATGGTATTGTTCTGATGAAGCCGATAAGAAAAAATCATATCCTCATGGACTGGCAGGTGGTGAAATTCCTGACAAGCTGCCAGTACGACCTGGCTGCCCGGCAGTTGCCCCGGGAAAAGAAAATTCAGTTCCTTGAAAAGGCTATCACAAAAAAACAGACCCTGGAAATTGTGTACCTGAAGGCAAAGGACGAAAAGACCCGCCGCCTCATCATGCCTCTTGTCGTCGGCGACATGGAATACAACGGTCACCCCTTTATCGGCCTGGAGGCGCTCTGTATGATGCGCCGGGAAAAGCGGGTTTTCAACGTGGATAAAATTCTCGAAATCGTTAAATCTTCTTAATACTATATGAAATACAGGTTGGTTCAAGACAGAGACTTGAACCAACCTGGCTGCCATGTCGAGAGAAGTGAAACAAGACTATCTTGTTACTGTGGAGACAGCGCTTGCCGCAGGCATATAAAACCGCTGGGCATAATCTATGACCATGCGATCAGCGCTGAAGCGCCAACCGAGGCTCTTCATGGCATGCTTCATTCTTTGCACCCAAAGATGCGGAATTCCGCTTGCGTCTCTCTCGTAATAAAGTGGGATAACCTCTCTCTCCAAAGCTTCATAGAGATAGTCTGCGTCCCGCTGGTACTGTACATTCGGGTCATTATGCATGCCGCCATGACCGATGGCAAATCCATTCCTGCCGTCATATGCTTCATTCCACCATCCATCAAGAACAGAAAGGTTCAATCCTCCGTTCAGTACCACCTTTTGGCCGCTGGTGCCGCACGCTTCCAACGGCCTCCGCGGATTGTTCAGCCATACATCAACCCCCTGGACGAGGTGGCGTGCTAAGTTGTAATCATAGTTTTCAACAAAGACGACCCTCATCCTGCTTGCCGGACTATAGCTGTACTGGGCAATTCTCTGCAACACGCGCTTGCCCTCGTCATCGCGTGGGTGTGCCTTTCCGGCAAAAATAATCTGGATGGGCCGGTTGGTGCCTCCAACCAGCTTGGCCAAACGCTCTGCCTGCGATAAAATAAGATCTCCCCGCTTATAGGTCGCAAACCTGCGGGCGCAGCCGATTGTCAGAACATCCGGATCAAGAAACTGGTCGATCTGTTTTACTGTGTCGAGATGGCCCTGACGTTCTGACTGTAATTGCAGACGTCTACGGACGAAACGAATGAGGCGCATCTTCAGACTCTGGTGTGTCTCCCACATCTCCCCGTCATCAATCTCGGTTATTTTTTCCCAGATGTCCGGGTGCACCATGCGAGTGGGCCAATCTTGCCCAAGGCGCGTCTCAAATAACTGGTACATCGGCGGCGCCAGCCACGATAATACATGAACGCCGTTCGTAATGTGGCCGATAGGAACTTCTGACTCAGGCCGCTGCGGCCACAGGGGATGCCACATCAGGCGGCTGACAGTTCCATGAATTGCGGATACGCCATTCGCCCGGCACGAAGATTTCAAGGCCAGGACTGTCATGCAAAACGGTTCCGACTTGTCGTACGGATTAATCCTGCCCAGTGCCATGAAATCGTCATGCGACAGTCCGAGGTTTTCTCTGAATATGCCGAGATGTTCTTCCACCAGATCAGGGGGGAATCGGTCGTGGCCTGCCGCTACGGGGGTATGTGTGGTAAAAACCGTGCGCAGAGTGACGCGCCGGTGAGCGCGGTCAAATGGAAGCTGGTCGTAATCCATAATTCGACGGCTCTCTTCGAGGATGGCAAAGGCGCTGTGCCCCTCATTTAAGTGCAGCACTCCAGGGATAATATTCAGCGCCTGCAGGATGCGGACACCGCCAATTCCCAGCAGCAGCTCCTGTCTAATACGCAGCCGGTCGTCTCCACCATAGAGGCGGGATGTCAATTGGCAATCCTGGGCTGTATTACAGTCGACATTGGAATCGAGCAGTAACAGACGAATCCGGCCCACCTGAACCAGCCAGACCCGTGCACTGAGGGGACCGCTCCGGGTATCAATGCGTACAAGCAATGGCTGTCCGCTCGCATCAAGGACCGGCTGCAACGGCAAATTGTTGATATTGAGGTTCACGTAGTTTTCTTCCTGCCAGCCATCTTTGTTCAGGCTTTGATTAAAATAGCCTTGCTGGTATAGAAGCCCGATTCCAATCAGAGGAACTCCAAGATCAGAGGCGCTTTTCAGGTGATCGCCTGACAGGATGCCCAATCCGCCGGAGTAAATCGGCAGCGACTCATGCATGCCGAATTCCGCAGAAAAATAGACAACCGGTCGATTGTTCAGATTTCCACAGTGCATCATTCCCCATGTCTTATCCTTTTCGACATATTCATTCAGCCGCCGGAAGGCGTAGTTTATCCGGCTATGAAGTACCAGTTCAGAAGCTCTCTCCTCAATTTGTTCCGGTGTGATCTGATTGAGAAATGCTATCGGGTTATGATCAACCTGACGCCAAAGATGCGGGTCCAGGTCAGTGAAGAGGCCAATGACCTCCGGATGCCATGTCCACCAGAGGTTCTGAGCCAGGGCGCGAAGACGATCATGGAGATTGATAGTCGTACCTTTTATCATAAGACTCCTTATTTTTAGTTAAGTAATGGAACGCGTCTGGGTAGTTTTAAAAAAGACAAAATATTTAGCTGCTTTAACTACCATAAAAATCACGAAGATGAAACGAGAAAATATGTCGTTTACGAAAATTGAGGATCAGACATCTCCGGATGACTCATCCTTCGATTTCCGGAAAGAAAAGTAACTATGCAAAACCCACCCAAGAGCAATGCCGATAATCAAGAGAAAAAATATCAGCAGGGCACGGGACATCGAGACGTTCCAGAATAGAAATCTAACATCAACTACTGTGACATTTTGGATTATGAATATCGCGGCGAGACTCACGAGGACAAGGACTAATATCAATTTGAGATTCATATTTTTCACCTTTGCGCCGGCGGCAGGTCATCAGCAATCAAACATGTCCGAGTAGCGGCTGAACATCATTTTATGCCCATTTACCAATAAAGTCTTTCGCAGATGTGACTTTTGCATAAGGCACAGCCAAGGCGGCCATAAATGCTGCCTGAACCTTGCCTGCTTCTACTGTTGTCCCTTTATATTCGAGATTGCGGGTCGCACACGCATCTTCGAGAACCGTGCACCTGAATCCGAAATCAAATGCCGCGCGTGTTGTCGCGTCAACGCACATGTGAGTCATGGCCCCGCAAATTACCACTTCATCCACCTCTGATCTTTTGAGGACATTCAATAGATCAGTGTCTCTGAATGCATTGGGGAAATATTTTTCAATTATGGTTTCGCCGGTCTGAGGGGCCACGGATATGTCGATTTCAACTCCCTTTGTGTTCGGGAGAAAGAATGTTGCTCCCGGGCGCTTTGAAATATGCTGAATATGAAAGACAGGGAATGACCTTTTCCTGAACCCCTGGAGCAATAATCCTGCATTCTGCGCCGCTTGTTCCATTCCGACAAGTTCCATGCTCCCACCCGGAAAATAATCATTCTGAATATCGATTAAGATTAATCCTCTTTTCATTTGTTCTCCTTTATATATCGTTATGGCGCCTGAAGTCGGCGCATTTATCAGAGCATTCCTATAATTTCCGCCACGCTTTTTACGAGCTGTCCGCGACCTTCGTGTATGTAGATGCCGATTTGGGCAATAAGTGAATACGCAGCGGCAAACTGAGCAAGTGCATATACGGCAACTGTAAACTGACTGAGGCTGAAGATGCCAATACCAAACTGGGAGATGGTTACAACGCCATATGCAAACTGCCCGATAGCTATGATTCCTTTTGCCACGACAGGCATTCTGTTAGGGCGGTACTTAAATGAAATATGTAGAAGCGGCAGTCCCCAAAAGACAAGTTTTGACTTGTATTCAAATCCCCAGCCGTCCCATTTATCTTTTGCAGGATATGGCGCCCCGCAGTGCGGGCAGGTAATGGCCTGTTCGGAAATCTCATATTTGCATTCTCTGCATGGTTTCATCGTATCCTCCCAGTCTTGGGCATGATGTCAGCGGCAAAACCTTATCGTGTCCGGTCTTTAATTATGCGCTCCCCCTGTTTTCCCCGGCAAAAGACTTTGCTCGTGGATATAAAGGCCTCCCGAGAGAAATGGTGTAAATTACAGATTAACAATATGAAGTCGACGGCTGATTTATGGCTTTATGTTACTGCTTCTATTGAAGCGTGCTTGCAACTATGCAAAATATTGTCTATATTGTCAACTAATTAAAATTATTGAAACTAAGTAAGCCGGGAGCATAATTTCATATTGATTTAAAGCAAGATGTGGATGCATAATAGCCAACGAGGAGAGCAGGAAAAAATGAAAGCAATGGTCTTGAAGAGCATTTCCAGTTTCCGGGAGAACAAGACCCCACTTACGCTGATCGATATGCCGGAGCCCCAGCCAGGTGAGAAGGAAATCCTCATTAAGGTTTCTGCCTGCGGGGTCTGCCATACGGAGCTGGATGAAATCGAGGGGCGAACACCGCCGCCGGCACTCCCCATTGTTCCGGGACACCAGGTGGTGGGCAGAGTGGCAGCAATAGGAAAAAAGGTGACGAAGTTCCGCACGGGCGAGCGGGTTGGCGTGGGCTGGATTTTTTCTGCCTGCGGCCATTGCCGCGCGTGTCTTGAAGGGAATGAGAATGTCTGTGAGGAATTCAGGGCTACGGGCAGGGATGCCAACGGCGGATATGCCCGGTTCATGACAGTATCGGAGGATTTTACATACCCTATCCCTGATATCTTTTCTGATGTGGAAGCGGCGCCTCTTCTGTGCGCGGGAGCCATCGGCTACCGGTCCCTGCGGCTGGCCAACCTGAAAAATGGGCAGAACCTGGGGCTTACGGGCTTCGGTGCTTCGGCACATCTGGTTCTCAAGATGGTGCGCCATAAATATCCGGATTCCGGGGTCTCTGTTTTTGCCCGGAGCGAGAAGGAGCAGGCATTCGCCCTGGAACTGGGGGCTCACTGGGCGGGGAATACGGAAGACGAATCGCCGGAAAAACTCCATGCAATAATCGACACCACACCGGCGTGGAAACCGATAGTCGAGGCAATGAAGAACCTTGAGAGTGGCGGAAGGCTGGTAATCAACGCCATCAGGAAAGAAGAGACCGACAAGGACTACCTTCTGAAAATCAATTACCCGACACACCTCTGGCTTGAGAAGGAAATCAAGAGTGTGGCTAACGTGGCGCGGAGGGACATCATTGGATTTCTCCATCTGGCGGCAGAGATTCCGATCAAACCGGAGGTGCAGGAATTTTCATTGGAAGAGGCCAACGATGCCCTCGTCGAACTCAAGGAGGCGAGGATCCGCGGGGCAAAGGTGCTCCGCATGGACTGACAAAACGAGAGCGTTACAAAATATTTTTACTCTGTCATTTTCGACTGAAAGGAGAAATCTTCTTATAGTCGACAAAAAGTATGCTACGGTTCTTTGGGCCTTGCAATGACATCAAACATAGTTTTTCGCAAGTCTTGAATGAACTATCAGGGATTACATAGATGAAGAATTTCAGGAAAATTGCGGCGGGAAGGAAATCTTTGAAAAAGGATTATGTGGCGATCATGATGTGGTTTATGGGGAAAGCCATCCAAGCCGCGGCCGCGGTAGACAGGGCAGCAAAAAAGGAATTCGTCGACATGCCGGATAATTTTACCTTTGAGCTCTCTGTTATGCCGAACGGGCCGCATATGATTGTGGGAAAGGACCAGAGGGGGTTTGTGAGATACAGGGGATGGGACCCTGAAGGCAAGAGAATAGACCTGAAAATGAAGATCAAGAATATAGAAGCCGCCATGTTGATCTTTACCTTTCAGGAGAGTACCGCCCTTGCCACGGCCAGGGACCGTTTGATTGTCGATGGTGAAGTAGCATATGCGTGCGCAGTCGTGCGTATCCTTGATATAGTTGAGGTCTATCTCCTTCCGAAGATCATTGCAAAGTTAGCGGTGAAGAGGTATCCGGGCTGGTCTTTCCGTAGAAAATATCTTGGCCGGGTGTTGGTTTATGTCCGGACCGCTCTGGGTTTCTGAAGTCATAGTCTTGAAAAACGTTGGCTCTTATTATTTTCGTCTCCTCCATGTCATTTCGAGGGAAGCGAGAAATCTTGCAGTCCATTGATAAAGGATTGCCACGTCGTTTCTCTCCTCGCAATGACATTAATTTAAGATATCTGAAGGTCACGAGAGGCTGCTGATGTATTTGCCGGAGCACTATGAATTCTTCTGCCCTGTAAAGATCAACTCGGGGAACAGGGCACTGGAACAGCTCTCTTCCGAACTGGATGCCTTGAATGCGAGAAAGCCCCTTGTGATTGCAAAAAAAGATGCCAGTGAAAGGGGCCTGGTTGACGTCATCATCGATGCCTTCAAGGATTCTGGGATCGCCATCGGTATCTTCGACGGTGTGCCTACTGCTCCCGATTTGAAATTAATCAAGGAGCTGTTCAATATTTATCGTGACAGGGGTTACGATGCAGTCATCGCAGTCGGCGGCGGGACCGTGGCGGATACGGCAAAGGTGCTGAATATTGCCGTCTCCGGCAAACCGGAAGATATCGAGGGATGCGCCGGAGAGAATATGATCAAAAGACCTCTGAAACCTCTAATCATCGCGCCAACCTTAGCGGGCACTGGCTATGAAATGTCCAAATATGCTTTCTTCGATGGCAGGGATTATGCCTCTCATTTCTTGATGCCCCATCTTGCAGTCATCGATCCCCGCATGACTATCCCGGAGGGCGCGGTAACGACTGCCGCAACTACCTTAACTGCCCTGACCCACGCGGTGGAAGCCTATAGCGGCTCTGACAAGAATCCTCTGGCCGATGCCTATGCTTATACTGCGATTCAATTAATCATGGAACACCTGGTCAATGTAATTAGAGATCAACGGGACAGGAACGGACGCCTGTCCCTTGCCAATGCCCATGCCATGGCCGGCTGCGCCTTTTCTAACGTAGCTCCCGGTGTTGCACATAAACTCGGAAAGGTCATGGGCGACGTGTGTCATTTGCCTCCGGGGTTGTGCATGGGGATGCTGCTCCCCCACATTCTTGATAAGCAGATGTCGGAAGGCGGCTATCACATACCGGACCTCCTGCTGCCACTGGCGGGATTCGACGCATATGCAAGTACGGCGGAAAATTTGAGGGCCCGAAGAGCAGTCGATATTCTCCGTAATTTGCTGAAAGATCTATCGGCAGCTAGTGGTGGCGCCATTCTCCGGATATGGAAAGATGCACAAGTGTCGGAAGATACTTTGCAGGACATAGCACGAAGAGCCGTCGGTAATGGAGCAAGCTTCGATATGGACGGTTGTGTGGAGATTCTAAAGAAGGCCATGGAAGGAAGATAGAAGGAGCCCACGATGGATATGCCGGGGTACTATGAATTCTGCTGTCGGGTTAGAATTATTTCCGGCCATGATGCCATGGAGAAGATCCCAGACACCCTTGCTCAACTGAATGCCGGAAGGCCGATGATCGTCACAGATAAGGGCGTAGTCGGTGCCGGGTTGATTGACATCGTGGTTAATGCCATTAGCAACGGCGTTAACATCGGGGCGATTGCCGACGATGTTCCTCCCGATTCAGATTTGAGGATTGTAAACAGCCTGGCACGGTTGTATCGTGAGAAAGGTTGCGATTCTCTCATTGCCATAGGCGGCGGGTCTGTCATGGATACGGCCAAGGGGATCAATATCGTGGTTTCCGAAGAGGCGGACGACCTGATGAAGTTCAGCGGCGCCAACACCCTGAAGCGGGCATTAAGGCCCCTGATAGCGATACCAACGACGGCGGGAACAGGCTCCGAGGTTACTCTCGTGGCGGTTGTGAAAGATCATGAGCGGCATCTGAAGATGCTTTTTGTCAGCTATTTCCTCCTGCCGAATATCGCGATTATCGATTCCCGGATGACTCTCACCCTACCACCGGCTATCACGGCGGCTACGGGCATGGATGCACTTTCGCATGCTGTGGAAGCATACACCTGTCTCGCAAAAAATCCTCTGAGTGATGCCCATGCCCTGGCGGCCATCAGACTGATCAGCGATAATCTCCTTAAGGTGACGGTGAATCCCGGTGATAAAAATGGACGTCTGGGCATGTCCAGTGCCGCGACCCTGGCAGGCATTGCCTTCGGGAACTCCATGGTCGGTATGGTGCATACCCTTGGCCATTCTGTTGGCTCGGTCTGCGGTGTTCCCCATGGAGCCTGTATGGCGATTCTCCTTCCTTATGGGCTGGAGTATAATATGCACAAAAACGGTCATCTCACAGCGGAGCTGCTGCTGCCCCTGGCAGGCGCTCTCGTGTATGCCGCGACCCCGAGGGAAGAGAGAGCAGATAAAGTCATAGCCCTCATCCGCCGGATGAATCAAGAACTCTATGAAGCAACAGGCGGCAGGCATGCGCGCTTCTTTAAGGAGGCGCTGGACAGGGACGGAAAAGAAATGGTGCCGAAAGAGAAGCTGCCGGATATTGCTGAAACAGCCCTCAGAGACGGCTCCATCTTTTACAATCCTGAAGACCTGGATTACAACGATTTTCTCATGGTCCTGGAAGCGGCCTGGGAAGGAAAGCCCCTTGACACGTGTTTGATCAGAAAAGGATGAATGGAGTATTACAATGAAAGAACGACGAAGTCGGAATAGTACCCGTAAGAAAAAGCCGAATCCATCCGCTGTGCCTTATGAAACGGTACCGGCCACGCAGCGGACCTTGAATGCCCTAGAGGTCATGAGGCATGAGACCTTGCAGGGAGGTGGCACTGAACTCATAGAAGAGCAGCACCGAAGAGGAAAGCTGAGTGCGCGGGAGAGGATCGATCTGTTGCTTGATGAAGGCTCCTTTGAAGAGTTTGACCTTCTGAAGACAGGCAGGGGTGGCGCCTTCGGCGGAGAGAAGACATATCCGGGAGACGGTGTGGTGACCGGACACGGCACGATCGACGGCAGAGAAGTATTTATGTTCAGCCAGGATTTTACTGTGCGGGGCGGGTCGCTCGGTGAAGCCCACTCCCAGAAGATCAGCAAGGTGATGGATCACGCAGTGAGGGTGGGGGCTCCCATCATAGGACTCAATGACTCCGGCGGCGCCAGGATTCAGGAAGGGGTGGACGCGCTCGCTTCCTACGGAGATATTTTTAAGAGAAATGCCCTGGCCAGTGGCATCATCCCGCAAATTTCCTGCATCATGGGGCCCTGCGCAGGCGGCGCCGTATACAGTCCCGCCCTTACAGACTTCGTCTTCATGGTCGAGGATACGTCCTACATGTATGTGACAGGTCCGAATGTGGTGGAGACCATTACCCATACGGCGATTTCCCACGAAGACCTCGGCGGTGCGAAGGTTCATGCGGAAAAGAGCGGAATTGCTCATTTTGTGCTCCCCAACGATATCATGTGCCTGCGGGAAGTGAGGCGACTGATCAACTATCTTCCCTCCAACAACAAACAAAGGACACCTATCCTGGACCTCAGTGATCCTGTTGTACGGACGGACCCGGCCCTGGATTATCTTGTACCGGAAAACCCCAACCAGAGTTACGACATGAAGGTGTGCATTAACAGTATCCTTGACGGGGCCGAGTTCCTGGAAGTCCAACCTTATTATGCGAAGAACATCATATGCGGATTCGGGCGCATGGGGGGACAGACCATAGGGATAGTAGCGAATCAGCCGGCCGTTCTGGCGGGGGTGCTGGATAACAGCGCGTCAACCAAAGCAGCGCGGTTCGTGCGGTTCTGCGACGCCTTCAACATTCCAATTATATGCCTCGTGGATGTGCCGGGTTTTATGCCGGGACCGGAGCAGGAGCAGGGAGGGATCATCCGTAACGGCGCCAAGCTGCTCTATGCTTTTATCGAGGCCACCGTGCCGCGTATCACCGTCATCGTCCGCAAGGCTTACGGGGGGGCCTACGTCGTGATGAATTCCAAACACATCGGCAGTGACATCAGTTATGCCTGGCCCACGGCGGAGATTGCCGTGATGGGCCCGAAGGGTGCAGCGGAGGTGATTTTCCGGAAAGAGATCCAAGCCTCATCGGATCCTGCAAAAACAATCGCGTTGCGAACGGAGGAATACAGAAAGACATACGTCAATCCCTTTCTGTCCGCCCAGAGGGGATACATCGATGATGTCATTTTCCCCAGGGATACACGGCACCGGATCATCCGGAGTCTTCAGTTCCTGGAAGCGAAAAAGAGGGAAAGGCCGGAACGAATGCACGGGAATGTTCCTCTTTAAGGAGGCGCTATGTTTAAAAAAATCCTGATTGCGAATCGAGGCGAAATAGCTGTCCGCATTATGAGTACGTGCAAAAGGCTGGGCGTCAAAACAGTGGCAGTGTATTCAGAAGTGGATTCCCGTTCCCTCCACGTCAGAGAAGCGGATGAAAAGGCCTTCTTAGGGGGCTCCAGACCGGAAGAATCGTATCTGGCGAAGGACAAAATCATCGGTATCGCCATTTCCCACGGGTGTCAGGCGATCCATCCGGGATACGGTTTTCTGTCGGAAAATCCTGAATTTGCCGAAATGGTCTCCCAAGCAGGACTGATATTTATCGGTCCTCCGGCATCAGTCATCACACAACTGGGTGATAAAATAGCCGCAAAGGCGTTTGCCATAAAGCTGGGCATACCCGTTAAGTCGGGACATGAGGGATGCATCTCCACACTGGCGGAGGCCACAACGATTGCAGAACAGATTGGATATCCTTTGATGATCAGGCCGGCGCGCGCCGGAGGAGGAAGAGGGATACGGGTTGTGGAGCGTGGGGAAAAGTTGCACTCTGCCATGGAGTCCTGCCAAAACGAGTCGAGAAAGGCCTTTGGAACGGATGACTTCTTTATGGAGCGCTATATTGAGAGAATCCGTCATATCGAGATACAGATCATTGCCGACCATTACGGTAATGTAGTTCACCTGGGGGAGAGGGAATGTTCCATCCAGAGGCGGTATCAGAAGATCATTGAGGAGACTCCCTCGACCGCTGTCGATGACCGGCTGCGTGAGCGCATGGGCGCGATGGCGTGCAGGCTCGCACGTGAGGCAGGTTATAGGAATGCAGGCACTGTTGAATTTATCCTCGACAATAGAGATAAGAGTGTCTACTTCCTGGAGATGAATACGCGTCTCCAGGTTGAGCACCCCGTAACCGAAATGGTTACCCGCCTTGATCTGGTGGAACTTCAGCTTCGCATCGCTGCAGGAGAAAAGCTCCACATCCGTCAGGAAGACGTCATCGGAACCGGATGGGCAGTCGAAGCCCGGATCTGTGCGGAGGATCCCGCCAGGAATTTTCTGCCCGTAACCGGCATGATTACGCGGTATGCGGCAGCCCGAATAAAGAACGTCCGCATTGACAGCAGCGTTGTAGCCGGCAGCGTTGTCAGCACTTATTACGATTCACTGCTTTCCAAGGTGATTGCCTGGGGTGAAACGAGGAAGGAAGCAGTCGAATCCATTGTCCAGGCACTGAACGCATATCACATTGAAGGATTAGTCACCAATGTTGATTTTGTGAATGCCGTGCTCAATCACCCATCGTTTATGGAAGGCGACCTGTCGACGGATTTCATTGATGAGCACTTTGAGCGAGGCCAGATGAAGTTGCCCCCGCCCGAAGAGTGGCTTCATTTTATGGCCATGGCCGTGACCCTCATCTACCACAATCGACAATCGCTGGTTCACGAATCCCTCAAGCCGATGATGGCGAAAGTAGGTGCTCCACAGCAGTCAAAAGACCGGATCACCTACATGGTGAGAGCGGAGGACGTTTTTTTTGAATTAAGTCTTATTGTCAATCCGGCTCCTCGGAACTGGACTGTGATGGTAGATGGACTTAAGTACGAGGTTGTGACACCAGAATTTGAGTTTTACAGGCGTCGTATCAAACTCATGATCGGCGGAAAAACACAATTCTTCCATACTCGCTACAGGGATAATAACATATGGGTGGCCTATCGCGGCGTCACTCGTACATTCGGCATCTACACTCCCCTGGAATGGAAACTTTATTACCACATGCCGAAGCCGAAAAAGATGCCCCCTGAGGATGTCGTTCGCTGTCCCATGCCGGGAGTGGTAGTCGCCATCCCGGTAAAAAAGGGAGAACGTATCTATCGGGGTCAGGATCTCGTCAGCATAGAATCTATGAAGATGGAAACTTTCGTCGCATCTCCCAGTGACGGGTTGGTAGAAAAGATCCATGTCACTCCCGGGCAGGCTGTCGAGACGGGGGATATTCTTATCCAGCTGACAACAGATGCTTTGCCTTCCGAAGAGGAGTTAGATATCTTTTACGGTTGAGGAGATCAGAATGAAGTTCGGGTACATGGGAAAAATCTTGATGGCGGACCTCTCCACGCGCGAAATCCGTGAGGAGATTATTCCCCACCATGTTTACGAACAATATCTTTCCGGCATGGGTTTGGCCGCTTGCATCCTCTACGACAGGATCCCTGCCGGCGCTGATCCACTCGGTCCTGAAAATATCATAGGCTTTGTGTCCGGGCTCTTGACCGGAACAGGCAGTCTCTTTGCCGGCAGATGGATGGTCGTCGGAAAATCACCCCTCACCGGTGGATGGGGGGAGGCAAATTGCGGCGGCAGTTTCTCGCCAGCCATCAAGCGCTGCGGCTATGACGGCATTTTTTTCACGGGAATAAGCGAAAAGCCTGTCTATCTTTATGTGAATAACGGCGTCGCAGAGCTTCGCGATGCGTCACACCTGTGGGGCAGGGATGCCGTAGAATCAGAGGAGATGCTGATTGGGGAAACGAGTGCCAATTCACGGGTTGCCGTCATCGGTCCCGCGGGAGAGAGGCTTTCACTCATCTCCGGCATATGCAATGACAGAGGCAGAATGGCGGCGCGGTCGGGCCTTGGCGCTGTCATGGGCGCAAAGAGGCTAAAGGCCGTTGTCCTCGACGGCAAAAAAAGAATCCATGTCCATAACAGGGCTGAGATAAAAAGATTGAGTCAGATGTGTAACCGGTGGGTGCAGTTTCAACCGCCTATTTTTGCCGGGCCTGTGGCTGCATATGTAGGCGCACTCATGAGAATCCTGCCCGTACAGATGGCCATGGACGGGTTGGTCTATAAGATGCTGCTCAAGAAGTGGGGCACAGGAGGCATGAATCAGATGTCTGTTGAGATGGGTGATGCGCCGATAAAGAACTGGCGGGGCAGCAACGTGGACTGGGGAATTAAAAAGTCTCTATCCGTGAACCCGGCTGCAATCAGAAAGTATGAAAAGGTGAAGTATCACTGCTATGCCTGTCCTTTGGGTTGTGGCGGCATATGTGAAACAAAGGGGAAATACGGCGAAACACACAAGCCGGAGTATGAGACAGTCCTTTCTTTAGGCGGTCTGTGCATGAATGCAGACGTGGACAGCATCTTCCATCTCAATGAGATGCTGAACAGGGCCGGCATGGATACAATCTCTGCGGGCGGTACGGTGGCCTTCGCCATTGAGTGCTATGAGGCAGGCATCCTCACAAAGAAAGATACAGATGGGATAGAACTTACATGGGGGAATTCGGAAGCAATTGTCGCCCTCATTGAAAAAATGATCAGGCGGGAGGGCATCGGAGATGTACTGGCGGATGGTTCAAAGGTAGCAGCGCGGAAGATCGGCCAAAAAGCAGGTACGCTTGCAATGCATGCCGGCGGTCAGGAACTCCCTATGCACGACGGCAGAAACGACCCCGGTTATAACGTTCATTACTCCGTGGAAGCCGCACCCGGCAGGCATACCGTGGGAGCACAGATGTATTATGAGATGTTCCAGCTTTGGAAGGTGGCAAAAGGGCTGCCGCGCGTGAAGCCTCTCTATTTCAAGCACAGAAAATACATAGCGGATGAAGAGAAAGCGGTTACGGCCGCTCTTTGCAGCAAATTTATGAATGTCGTCAACTGTGCCGGTCTATGCCTCTTCGGCGTCTTTCTGGGCGTAAAGAGGACGCCGACATTTTCCTGGTTGAACGTAGCAACAGGATGGAACAAGACACCGGAGGAATACCTGGATATCGGGGCGCAAATCCAGACGCTGAAGCAGGTCTTCAATATCAAACATGGCATAGATCCAAGGTCGTTCATGCCGGGCGACAGGGTAATCGGGAAACCGGCACAAACCGAAGGAGCGAACCGGGGAAGAACGGTGGACATGGAAAAATTGATAAGCGATTACTATAGGCAGTTCGGTTGGGACCCCGAGACGGGGAGACCAACGGAATAGAGTGTTGTCGGATTAGATCTCCGTGGTGGCGAACATGGCATATAGGATTACGGATAAGTGCGATGGCTGTGGCGCATGCAGCAGGTTATGCCCGGTTGATGCGATAACGGGAAATAAGAATGCCCTTCACGTTATTGCTACTGATCGGTGCATTGAATGCGGTGCCTGCGGGCGTATCTGTCCGGCAGAAGCAGTAAATGACCCCTTTGGCATTCCCTGTGCGATGATAAAAAGGTCCCTATGGGAGAGACCGCAATTCGATAGAATGACCTGTATGTCCTGCGGGATCTGCATCGATGCCTGTCCTGTCCACTGTCTGGGACTGTCTGACGCGTCAAATTCCGGTGATTCCCACGGACGCCCTTACATGGCCAATGAGAAGGCCTGCATCGGATGCGGCTTTTGTGCCAAGGAATGCCCTGTTGAAGCTATCACCATGGCTGTATCTCAATCACGACAAGTTCTCATGGAACGAAGTGCTTGATAAGTAATACATGATGGTTTAATGTAGTGATATATAATGCCGGAGAAAAAGAAGGGAGGTCATATATATGCAGCCATCTGTCAAAATATATACGTTAAGTACTTGCAGTCACTGCAAGTCAACGAAAAAATTGCTCGACGAATGTCACGTGCAATACGAATTCACGGATGTAGATTTGCTTTCTAACGAGGAGAAGAAAATAATTATAGAGGACGTCAGAAAATTAAATCCGCAATGCACATTTCCCACGCTTGTCATCGGAGACAAAGTCATTGTGGGATTTGATGAGACGAAGATCAGAAAGGCGCTGGGGCTATAATGGAAGTCGAACAGCTTTATGAGATGTTGAGGAAAATGCAGGAACCCAAGGGCTATTTTTTTAGCAGGGATAAGGAATGGGTGCTTGATATCTTAAGAGGACTCATCACGAACAAAGAGCGTTACGGCTACATGTCATGTCCCTGCCGCCTGGCATCAGGAGACCGAGAAAAAGATAAAGACATTATCTGTCCCTGTGTCTATCGTGCGCCCGATGTGGAAGAATACGGAAGCTGCTACTGCAATCTTTATGTCTCGAAGGAATGGAACGAAGATAAGATTCCACATGTGTATGTACCGGAAAGGCGGCCCCCGGAGAAAACCCCTATTCTGTAGGTTGAGCATCTTCGATCTTCAAGGAATACTATAGTTGAGCTTGCTCGCTGCCTGATTTACAGAAGCGACAAAAAAGGTTGAAGTTTAATGTTTATTTTGGTATGGGTTCTCTAAGTACTTGCCGGGTTAGCGTTTGTATGGGAACCGCGAGGAAAGAACTATGAGTGGATTGTCTTTGGATACCCCGTTTTTTTAGAGGACGGGGTTTTTTATTTTTTCAAGGGTCATCAGCGATCGTAAAAAGTGAGGTGATGCCGTAATATAGTATTGAGTTCTGTTTTATCATTTCTTATTTCTTGTTTCAGGTATCTTACGTAAATGAATGCTTCTATCGATGATACTTTAAGAATATGTTTTATGAAAGGAGGATGAAAAATGGCAGAAAAGAAAAATTCGGACGCTGGCAAGACGCAAGAAGGGCTTCTTGAGCGCTTCGGCCTGGGGCTTGCGGCGTGGAGTGAAAAATGGTTTCCCGATGCATGGGTATTTGCCCTTGTGGGTATTGTTATCGTTTATGTCTTTGGTCTTCTCATCGGTGAAAGCCCGGTCAAGCTCGCGACCGAGGGTGGCAAGGCATTCTGGGTACTGATACCCTTTACCATGCAGATGGCGTTCATTATCATCGGCGGATATGTGCTTGCCTCTACTCCCGCCGTTTACTGGCTGATCCAGAAGGTGGCCGGAATCCCCAAGACGGGAAGGGGAGCCATCGCCTTTGTTGCCTTCTTGTCTCTGGTGACCTCACTGATCTCCTGGGGGTTAAGCCTCATCTTCAGCGGCCTTTTGGTCCGCGAATTGACGAGAAGGGTTAAGGGAATGGACTACCGGGCCGCAGGGGCCGCAGCCTACCTCGGGTTGGGCGCCATCTGGGCTCTCGGTCTTTCCTCCTCGGCGCCCCTCATGATGGCCACAAAGGGATCCATACCCCCGAAGCTGTACGAGATCAGCGGCCTGATTCCTCTGACCCAGACACTTTTCATCTGGGGAAATTTCTGGATGATAGTCGCCCTCATTGCGGTTTCGGTACCCATTGCCTACTTCTCGGCTCCGAAACCCGAGCGCGCCAAAACAGTGGATTACTTCAACCTGAAATTTGATGAGATCGATACGAGCATCGAGGCGCGGCAGAAACCGGGAGAGTGGCTTGAATACAGCCCTCTGCTGATCATCCTCGTGGCAGGTCTTCTTTGCTGGTACTTGATAGACCTCTTCAGCAAGGATCCCAGGGGGCCCATCGCGGCTCTGGATCTCAATAACTACAACCTGATTTTCATCACCGTGGGCATGCTCCTTCATTGGCGCCCGAAACGGTTCCTCAAAGCCGTGGCCCAAGCGGTTCCCGCAACGGGCGGCGTTCTGATCCAGTTCCCCTTCTATGCAGTTATCTTCGGGATGATCGTCGGTACGGGGATCAACAAGTGGTTGGCCGACCTCTTTTACAGCGTCACGACCCAGGGAACCTACCCTCTTCTGGTGGCCGCTTATTCGGCCATCCTGGGTGTTTTTATTCCCTCAGGCGGAGGCAAGTGGGTTATCGAGGCGCCTTATGTCCTGCAGGCGGCAATTCAGCATAACGTGAACCTTGGATGGGTGGTGGTGATTTACAATGCAGCGGAGGCCCTGCCGAATCTGCTAAATCCATTCTGGATGCTGCCGCTTCTTGGACTGCTCCATATGAAGGCCCGGGACCTTGTCGGCTATTCAGTGCTCCAGATGTTTGTTCACATACCACTCGTCTTCTTCCTCTGCTGGTTATTCGCTCAGTACATACCCTTTGTCCCGCCCCTGAAGTGACAGGAGCATAAGTTAAATCTGCAATAAAAAAGGGCGCTGCTTTCATGGCAGCGCCCTTTTTATTATGAGCCGATAGATTAAATGAAAGTTCGGTCTTTGTTTTATTTGCCGCTCCTGAAATCGTCTCTCATGAGTTCTCTTGCTATGATCATCCTTCTGATCTCGGACGTACCTGCGCCGATCTCCCAGAGTTTCTGATCCAGGAAATGCCTGCTTACCGGGTATTCCGTGCAGTAGCCGTAACCGCCGAAGATCTGGATCGCGTCGAGACCGATCTTTGTTCCCATCTCACCGCAGAAGAGAAGCGCCGCGGCTGCCATGCGGTCGAGATCCGTGCCCTTTCCACCAACTTTGTTTTCCAGGGAATCGCAATAGGAGGCAGCACTGTATGCCATCCACTTGGAGGCCAGGTAGCCCGTATACATATTGGCCAGCTTTTCCTGCATGGCCTGATAGGTGATTATCGGCTTACCGAACTGGACCCTTTCCTTCGCATACTTTAAGCTAAGCTCAAGACAGCTTCTCTGGCTGCCGAGGGAACAACCGGAAAGGGTAATTCTCTCCGTGCAGAGACCGCTCGTGAGAACGGCGACGCCTTTATTCAAGCCGCCGATAAGATTTGCTGCAGGAAGTTCCACATCCTCGAAGGTGACCAGACCTGTGGGGGATGTCCTCATACCCCATTTCTTGATCTTTTCCACGGTAACACCTTTGACCTTGTCGAACTCGAAACAGAATGCGGAAATCCCCTTGGGACCTGCTGCCGGATCGGTCTTCGCATAAAATACCATGAAATCGGCGACGGGAGAGTTGGTAATGAATATCTTGCTGCCGTTGATAATGTACTTGTCACCCTTCTTCTCCGCTTTTGTCGCCATGCTCATGGCGTCGGAGCCGGCATTCGGTTCGGTGATGCCGAGGCATCCGACCCATTCACCGGTGCAGGACTTGGGAAGGACAGACATCCTCTGTTCTTCTGTGGCATTGCGCCTGAAGTTGTCGAAACAAAGGGTTTGACTTGCTCCGACGGTCATGGACAGGGCGTTGCTTACCCGCGCGATCGTTTCATAAACGAGGAGCGTCTCTACATATCCCAGAGCGGTACCGCCATACTTTTCCTCAAAGACGATTCCGTTGATACCCAGATTTCCAAGTTCCTTGAACAGTGTCGGGGGCATCTCGTCCACTTCATATAGATGCTCCATCTGTGGCTCCAGCCAGCTGACAGCCCACTTGTAAACGCTTTCCTCCAACATCTTTTGTTCATCTGTAAAATTAAAATCTAACGCCATACACAAATACCTCCTGATAAATTGAGATTTATTTAACCAGCTGTCGAAGCCGCACACGGAAGTCTAAATTGACTGGCTTTGGCAACTTAACTCGAAAAGCCCGGATAGTCCGGGCTTCTCAAGTCGTATAACGCGAAACAAATTATTTTGCTGTTTGATAACCCTGATCCCAATCGAATCCCGATATCTCACCGTGTAACCCCATCTTGTAGTTCCGTCTGTCTGAGTAGGATGGATACCGTCTGGTCTTACCTTCGACGGGCATCATGGAGACGGGGAATTTCGGGGGAAGAAGGCCGTTCTCTTTCGCCGCCCTTTCCAGCATCTCCCGGTCATCGGGGTGGGCAATAGAGATCAGCGCTGTCGCTCTTTCATAACCGGACAGACCGCGCAGGTTCACGATACCATACTCCGTACAAACATAATTCGTTAATTGAGCAGGGACATCCACCGACGATCCTTCGGGCAGGAAGGGCATGATCCTCGATGTGCCGTGCTTGCTCCTCGCAGTCATGGAGGCGACACCGCGTCCGCCTTTCGACTGTGCGCAGAAGGACACAAAATGGAAGTAACCGCCGGAGCTCGAAATCGGACGTTTTTCATAGAAACCGGAGCACTGCTGGCCGAGAAGGTCAACAGCCACGCAGTTATCAATCGCGATCATGTTGTCGAGCCTCGTGAGATTATGCAGGTTATTGGTGTAACTGATATCGTAGACCGCCAGGTTCTGGTTCCGGTGGATCGTGTCATAGTACCACTTTACATCAACGGGGAAAGCAAAGGTATAGACGCTCTTGCCGCGGTCGGCGGGGAGGGTCTTGTACTTGTTGGTTACCTGGCCAGATTCGATCAGCTTGATGAGACCGGCATTGAGCATCTCCGTGTGGATACCGAGGTCCTTAAATCCGGCATCGGCCATGGCGCCGACACAGGCGGATGGAAGTGATCCGATACCAAGCTGAATTATGTCTCTGTCCCTCATGATGGTCATGACATGTTTGGCAATCGCATCTTCCTCTGGTTTCGCCTTTATGGCCTTTTCATTGATCTGGGGCCATTTGTATTTTTCGCAGTCCACCTCGACCCAGAAGTCGACGTCATCAATATTTATGGTGTTAAAGCGGCCGCCCTCGGCCCAGGGATAGTCTGAACGAACTTCAATGACTTTCTTCTTTGCGCACTGGCCGAAGATATTGGCGTTGTTCGTGCCATAAGCGAAGTTGGCAAAGCCTTGCTCATCAAAGGGCGATGCCGCATTCCACCACCAGTCAAACCCGCGGTTTTCCTTTATCGCATTAGTGAAACGATAATGGCAGAACCACATGCCCATTGCCCATCCCCAGTGTGCCCAGTCCGTTACGTTGTTGGTATCTCTGGCCTTGCGGTTCCAGGGGAAGAAGAAATACTCATGGAAGCAGTGAAATTCCTGCATGGGGTCTGCTGCCTGAAATTCGGGGTGTGGGAAGAAGCTCGCATAATTCCAAATCTCAATGTCCTTCAATTTTGGACCGACCCTCTTTGCCAGCTCCTTCATACATTCCGTTGAATCACCGCCAACCGAACCTGGCTGGATCCAGTTTCCGGGCTTGACCATATCCAGAATCTGCTGGGGTGTTCTCTTTTTGTCACGAATCTTTTGTTGAACCGGTGTTGTCATCTTGACTCCCTCCTTAAGGTAATTAAGTTTTGACATTCAGCCGAACTAATTCAGCCACTCTTAAGCGGTATACAGATTTACAATGTTACTTGTCCCCCATAAATCTGTCTAAAAAAACTCAACAGGTATAGCCTAATTTTGTAGCGGACAGAAGATATGCCGCGGGTCTATTCTGGATTTGGCAAGGCTCATAAAACGTTTGTTCATAGCAGAAACGTCGAGGTGTAAGAGATTTGATAATAAGCAGAAACAGGATTTTCTATTTGTCACCAATATGAACCCTTTGAGATGTTTTCAGCTTTCCCTCTATTGCCGACGCTAAGGCATATCTCATATCGTTGCTGACTTTGCAAGCATTAGTGATAGAGAACCTCAAAATACTGCAATACGAAAAGATTGCGTCCAATTTTTTGCCCGTAAGCGCCCGTCTATGGGCGGGAGGCTTCATGTTTAGTCTTGTATGGAAAAAAAATGAGAAACACAATATTAAAAGGTTTATAAATAATATTTAGAAAAAACTAAGATTATACGAATAATTATGAATAGGATAGACCGATTAGCGCAAATGTTGTTACTCTGTTAGAGAGAAAGGGCCTCTGTCCATAAAAAACTTTTACCATGAAGAATAGCACCCAATTTTCTTTGTTGGCTTTAGAGATAATACCACTGACTTTCTTCATAAATTTACGAAGTTTCTTTCTTACGAAAACTGAACCAGCGCAATTAGGATACCTCGTTTTGATTTTTCCTCACGTAAAATTAATTTTATCTTAATATTATTTATAAACCTTTTAATATTGCTTTCCCTCTCTATTTCGTACAATAGATGCGCTTATAAATTTTCAATAATTACTCCCGAGTTATAAGAAAAGGAAGAAAACTAATAGAGCGTCTTAATTTAAAAGATATCACTCTTTTCAGCACTTTTATCTCGTTGATCTGTAGAAGAAAAGAAACCATCACGACTTTAGTAAGGGCTCATTGCTTAATTAATTGAGTAACACTGACAGCGCGGTAGTCTAAGCGACCGATTTCGGCGGAGGCAGTTTATACATTTTTAACAGAGCTCCTCACTATTATCCATGTGGGGCAGGCGCTGAGAATAATGAAAAGGAGGTAGAGTCCAGTGAATGTGATTGATCAGGGAATTGGCAAAATCTTTACAGACCCCGATGCGGATAAGGCGCGTGCATTCTTCCGCACGAAAAGCCGCAAACTGGAGTCCAAGGTGATGTCTGTAAAAGAAGCCGTGGAGAAGTTTGTTCATGATGGCGATTATCTGACACTCGGCGGTTTTGGGGCAAACAGGGTGCCCATAGCGGTTGCGCATGAAATCGTCAGGCAGGGAAGGAAGAATATGGGATTTGCAGGCCATACATCCACCCATGATTTTCAGATTCTGTGCGCTGGTGAGGTCTTCAACAAGTTAGACGTTGCCTATATCGTGGGTCTGGAGGCACGCGGCTTATCCCCCAACGCGAGGCGCTACATGGAAAGCGGCAAGGTCGAGGTAAGTGAATGGACCAACTATTCGCTCTCTGTACGCTTCAAGGCCGCCGCCGCCGGTGTTTCCTTCTACCCATCGAGAAATATTATGGGAACGGACACATTCAAATACAGCGGCGCCAAAATCATCGAGTGCCCGTTCACGGGAACAAAGTATGCAGCCATGCCAGCCCTCTATCCGGATGTGTCGGCCATTCATGTCCATGAGTCGGATGTCTACGGCAATTGCCGTGCGAGGGGCATCACCGTTTCCGATTTCGATGTGGCAAGGGCGTCCAAGCATCTGATTATCACCTGTGAAAGGCTGATTTCCAATGACGAGATACGTAGAGATCCGAGCTACACCGTAATTCCTTACTGGTGCGTTGATGCCGTATGTCAGGTCCCTTACGGCAGTTATCCCGGCAATATGTATGCGGAATATTTCTCCGATGAGGAACACATAAGAGAATGGATGAAGGTGGAAGAGGATCCGGTCGAGTTCAAGAAATTCCTCGAAAAGAATATTTACAGCTGCAAGGATCACTTTGAATATATCGAGAAGAACGGCGGAATACACAAATTGCTGAAACTCAGGGACAAAGAATTCATGTTTGTCAAAGCGAGAGATTAAGGAGGATATACGGTATGGCTGACTATAATACCATGGAACTGATGATATGCACCGCTTCAAGAGAGTTAGAAGACGGGGCTTCTATTGTAGTTGGAACTGGAGCTCCCAATGCGGCAGCGATGCTTGCGCAGAAAGCCCACTCACCCAATCTGGTAATCCTTTTTGAGGCCGGCGGGGCGGCACCCTTGATCCCTGAAATGCCCATATCCGTGGGAGATTCCAGAACGACCTGGAAGGCCTTGATGGCGAGCGGCATGTGTGAAATTATGGAAACGTGCTGTCGCGGAATGATCGATTACACCTTCCTCGGTGGTGCCCAGATCGATATGTACGGGAATCTGAATTCCACGAGAATCGGTCCTGACCATCAAAAACCGAAGGTTCGATTCCCGGGGAGTGGCGGTGCCAATGACCTTGCCTCATTTTGTTGGAGAATGCTCGTCATGACACCCCAGGATAGCAAGAGATTTGCCGAGAAGTGTCAATTTATCACTACGCCAGGCTGGCTTACGGGCGGCGATTCACGGGCAAAATCAGGCCTTCCGCTGGGGACCGGTCCTTACAAGATCATTACCAATATGGCGGTGATGGACTTTGAACCGGAATCAAAGAGGATGAGAATCATAGCGGTCAATCCGGGTTATTCCGAAAAGGATGTTCAGGATAATTGCGGGTTTGAACTTCTGAAGGCGAAGAAGATCGTGGAGAACAAACCTCCGACGGCGAAGGAGCTATCAATCCTGAGGGATCAGATAGACCCGTATCGCTACGTTATCGGAAGGTAGTTTTCTGAAGTATTAAAGGCTCTCAGGTTGGCATTCAATCCGGGGAGCGTCGAGGAGGATTATAATGACGGAAGAAAAAAAAGAAGGTTTGGCAGGGGACGACAACAACCTGAAACATTGGGAGGAACAGGACGCTATCCTCTTGACTCACCGTGAAGAGGCTTATAACATCGGTGGTGAGGAGCAGCTCAAGCGCCTTGCCAAGCAGGGCAAGAAACCGATGCGCGAGCTAATTTCGATGTTGATCGATCCGGGTACGGAGTTATTTGAGCTTGGCCTCGATGCAGGCTACAACATCGGACAGATAAAACTCTACGGAGGAGAGATCTACGAATCAGAGAAAAGAGGGCACATCCCCGGCGGCGGGCTGGTAACCGGCATAGGTGTCATTCATGGAAAGGATTGTATGATCTTTGCCAATGAAAACCGCTACGCGGCGGGAACCTATTTTCCGATCACTCTGAAAAAGCATATGAGGGCCCAGGCAATTGCCGAACGCCTCCGATTACCCTGCGTATACATTGCCGACTCAGGTGGCATCAACCTTCCCCTGCAGTTGGGCTGTTTTGCTGACGACGGGCACTTTGGCAGTATGTTCTATAATATGTGCCGCATGTCCTCCATGGGAATCAAACAGTACACCCTCTCCACTGGCGGAAACACGGCGGGCGGCGCCTATATCGTTTATCTCGCTTCCGAATCAATCATGATAGAAAAGCTGGCCTTTGCCTTCCTGGCAGGTCCCCCTATGGTGAAGTCCGCCATCGGTGAGACCGTGTCCATGGAAGACCTGGGAGGCGCCTATGTTCACACCCAGCACTCCGGAGGTTGCGACCATTTCGTGACATCCCAGGAAGAGGGGATCCAGAAGTTGCGAGATATCGTTGAGTTTGAACCATCCCAGACGCTTTACTGCGACCGCAAACAAACCTTGGAACCAAGATATGACTACAAGGACATGATGCGCTCCACCCCGATGAATACCTATAATGCAATCAATATCAGGGACACCCTTAAGTGTCTTGCTGATGACAGCTATTTCCATGAATACAAACCGACTTATGGCCTCAACCGCGGTGAAAGTGTCGTTGCCGGTAAGATGTGGCTGAAAGGTATGCCCGTAGGCATCATTGCTTCCCACGGGACTGGCGTTATTTATATTGAAGCGGCAAGAAAGGCAACGGAATGGATGATCCGTTGCGGAAACTCGAAGCTGCCGGTTATCTTTCTCCAGGGATCTCCCGGCTACATGGTCGGCAAGGCCGAGGAATGGGGAGGCATCGGGAAATACGGATCCGACATGGTCCGTACGTGCAGTGTTCTGAACGTTCCGAAAATCCAGTACGTCATTGGTCCCGACCACGGAGCGGCCAACTATGGCATGTGCGGGAGGGCCTTCAGACCGGTGTTCTGCTTCACCAATATGAGAGGCCGCACAACCGTTATGTCCGGCCGGACAGCTGGATTCATCGTGGAGAGCGTCCGCAGAAAGAATATCGTCGACAAAGGACAAACGGTTAATGAGGAAGAAATGGCCAAGTTCCGACAGATGATGATAGACCGTTATGATGCCGAAGGGCATCCCTTCCTGACGGGGTCGCTCTTGTTCCATGACGGTGTCATCACTTACAGCGAAGCGCGGGAAAAGCTGGGCAGGTCATTGGAACTTTGCTATCGCGTACCTATAGACAAGTCAGACTGGGGTGATCTGAAGGTTTAATCCTGTTTGAAGAGTGAAAGAAGGAGGAGTATTCCTATGGCAGATATACTGTTAAAAGAAAGGACTGATGAGGGCATCCTTATTCTCACGCTGAATCGTCCTGAGGCTATGAACTGCTTTAACTTCGATCTTCTGGCTGTACTGGCCGACACCATACGGGAAGCCAATTTTGATATGAGTCTCCGCTGCATAATCATCACCGGCGCCAAAGCAGGTGACGATGCCAAGAAGTGGTCGTTCTCTACAGGCGCAGACCTGAAGGAAAGAAGGACAATGTCAGACGATCAGGTCCGCCGCTTCATCTTCACGATACGCAGCACTTTCACGGCGGTAGAGCAGGTCCGCGTTCCCGTGATCGCAGCCATCAACGGGTTTGCCTTTGGCGGTGGGACGGAGCTGGCGCTGGCCTGTGATCTCAGGATTGCCTCTTCGAACGTGGTGATGGGACTTACGGAAACGAGTCTCGCGATTATCCCCGGCGCCGGTGGAACACAGAGACTGCCCAGAATTGTCGGTGTGGCAAAGGCGAAGGAGCTGATCTTCACGGCGAGAAGAATAGATGCCGAGACGGCTCTTAAGATCGGTCTTGTCAGCAGGGTTGTGGAGCCCGACAAGCTGATAGAAGCCGCGCTCGAACTTGCAAGAGAGATCGCCAAGAACGGCCCCATTGGCGTAGCCCAGGCCAAGTTTGCCATTAACTACGGTTCTGAGGCGAGCCTCGGAGTGGCGCTGCCGCTTGAGTCCAAGGCTTATGAGAGTACTATCCCGACGAAGGATCGACTGGAAGCGCTGGCGGCCTTTGCGGAGAAACGTAAACCCGTATTCAAGGGAGAATAACGCTCTTTCACCCGGAGATGCGTTGAACTTAATAAATAATAAAATTGAGGAGGTCATTATTTTTCTATGACGGAATATGATTATTGGAAAATCTTTCCCAGAATGCCAAAGAAGGCAACCATCGGTGACATAACCGTGCGTGATGGTTTCCAGCATGAAGAAAAATTCATATCTACTAACGCCAAGATCTTTTATGCCCAGGAGATGATCCTGGCTGGTGCGAAGGAGATCGAGGTAACCAACCTGGGTAACCCGGAAGGCATTCCCCAGTTCAAAGACGCTGAGCAGGTTCTTACCGCCCTCAGGAGTGATGCGTTCAAAAAACGGTGCGAAAGGGCAGGGGTTAAATACGATGAGCTTATGATGACCGCTGTGACCATCCGCGAACCCGCTGTTGATGCGGCGATTGAACTAAGGAAAAGAGGGATCGGCCCTGATCGTGTCCTGATGATGGTCTCCACCGATCCGGAACACCATTTCGCCAACTCCGGAACGACGCTGACCCAGTACTGGAAAGAGGCGGAGCGCTGCATCAAGAAGGCCGCCGACCATGGCATGAAGATGTGCGGCACCGTGAGCACCATCTGGGGGAGCCCCATCACCGGCGCCACGGAGCTCAAGGATGCCGTGGAATTCACAAAGCGCTTCTTATCTATCGGCGCCCATGACATCGAGCACGCCGATCATGACGGCTCCGCTTCAGCGGCCCAGGTCTACCGCTATTTCTCCATGGTCATGGATGCTATGCCCAATCCAGAGGCCCATTTATGTCATCTCCATGAGACGAAACGCGTTGCCTCGGCATCGATCCTTGCGGCCCTTCATGCCGGCATATGCCGCTTTGAGGGAACCCTTGGAGGTCTGGGCGGACAGCCTGCCAATTTCCTCGATGACTGCCCAGTTCGGGGAACGGGCGAATACTATTACAAGGATCCGAGGTACGTGGGTCTCATCACCCTGGAGGATCTGATCGTGATGATTGACGAGTTGGGCATTGAGCATGGCTACAATGTCGACCGTGTCCTCTGGCTGGGAGGGAAGATGGAAAAGACCATCGGCCGCAGGCTTCGCTCCGAAGCCGTCTACAATGGCCGGACAATGAAAAAAGGTCATCCGGAGTTCGCCCGTCCCGGTCTCGCCAAACTCATCCAGAAAGTTGGCGAAAAACCCGGCCAGATGGTGCCCCACGATTGGCCCCCCCAAGCTGTTCTGGGTGAAAAATGGGGACCCACGGCCTGGAAGAAGTAGAATCATGATGTCTGACGCAGGGGGAGAGGTTATTCTCCCCCTGTTTATTTTTGCATACCGAACAAGTCTATGCCAAGCCGCCTCCCACGAAAGATTGAAATCCACGAAGTCGTCCTTAGGGATGGCATCCAGAACGAGAAGAAGCTCGTATCCACCGATCAGAAAATAAAGCTCATCAACAGATTGACCGAATGCGGAGTCCAACGCATCGAGGTTTCATCCTTTGTCAATCCCCGTCTCGTTCCGCAGATGGCAGATGCAGAGAAACTCTGGAGCATGGTCAGGCGCAGGAAAGACGTCGTCTATGCGGCACTGGTCTTAAACGAGAGGGGCCTAGAGCGCGCCATGAGATGCGGGGTGCCGCAGGTAGGCATTTATGTGTCCGCAAGCGAAACGCACAGCAGGAAAAACAGCAATATGTCCACTGCTGAGGCGATGAGGGAAGCCAGGCTGCTCATAGAGAAGGCGCACAGTGCAGGCATGGAGGTGAGGGCGGGAGTGATGAACGCCTTCGGCTGTGCCTACGAGGGAAATGTTTCTCAAGCTAAAGTTATAAAACTTGTGAAGGATTTTCTGAAAAAAGAACCGGACGAAATATGTCTTGCCGATACATCGGGCATGGCTAATCCATCACAAGTTAGAAAGCTCGTGAAGCGTGTGCGTGAAATTGCAGGGGCGGCGCCGATTTCCCTTCATCTTCACAACACGCGCGGCCTGGGGCTCGCTAATGTCTGGGCGGCAATCAACGAGGGGGTCTCCATTTTCGATACGTCTCTCGGCGGACTGGGGGGATGCCCTTTCATCATTGGCGCCAGAGGGAACATCGCCACGGAAGACACCGTCAATATGCTCCATGAGACGGGAGTGAAAACGGGCATTAATCTGGACATGCTCATCAAAGCGAGCTTGCAGTTTGAACGTTACATGGGGCAGAAATTTCCCGCCATGGTGTCCCACCTGACACGGTCACATTCTTGACACCCCAAGGCAAGTTCTTAGAACAAAATCTATGTGATGTCATTGCGAGCGAACAAAGTGAGCGTGGCAATCTTTGTGAAAATTCTTCAAAGCTGTCATGTCGTCATACTTTGAAATCCACTGCCAGAATGTTTTCACACATCCCCTTCACCTTCGCGAGGACGGGAAGATGGTCCGGATGCGGTTGATAACGCTTCAGCGCCTCCAGGTCTTCAAAGGCGGAAACCAGAGCGAAATCGTATGATCTTTCGGAACGTACGATATCACGGCCGAATTGATACTCTTTGATTTCCGGAATTCTTCCGGGAAGCTTTGCCATGGCCTTCTCCAGATCCGCTATATCTTTTTCGGTAACACCTGCCTTGAATTTCATGAAGACGACATGCTTGATCATGCTGTTTCTCCTTTCTGCGCTGCCTGATAAAGGCAACTTCCCTAAATAAATTCTCTTACACAGCCTAGAACAATTAACCTCCAACCCTCTCAGAAAAGTTTACCACAATTAAACTTAGAGTACCACCGGGCTTTATTCCATGCTGAAGAAGAGGCCTTTTTCAGAGCGCCCAGGTTTTGTTTAGGTTGAAATATCATTATGAATGAGCTCGATTGAAAATCAACATGGCAGGTAGGAACGGACAAAATTTTTCTTTATCAGTTTTCCGGAATTAGCCGGTGGAAAAAATTTACAGGCTACACCTATAACTGTTTACAACGACATTATTATAAAACTTGATACTTTCTCTTTGAAAGCATTGATGAACGCTAAAAACCAGCTAATTCACTGGAGCGAAAGCGGAGGCAAATTGCGCTGCAATAAAAAAAGAATAGCTCACTTTATCCTGTCTTTATCTTTTACTTTCATGATCTCCTCCTTTGGAATGAGGTTGAGGGTTAGACGCCGAATCACTTTAACGGCATCTCAGTATCTGTGAACCGACTGATGTTTTCGTTGAGGTACTTTACTGTTTCCCCTTTATGTTCGCAAGATGTGCCTATCGGTAAATCAAAACCAAATATCCCTGTTGGCAAGCCTTCCCCTTGCAACTGACCATCGAGCGGTTCAAAAGTGATCTAGGGTGTACCATTAGCGTACGCTTTGACGACTGGTCGGTGTCGATTTAACAAAGCGTAATACGGGAGACGGCTCATATTAATATTTACCATCTCTTTCATTACATGTTTATGAAAAATATAGTCAATGCTTTATGCTAAATTAACGAAACCTTCATCATTCTTTAATAAATTTGAAACATTTCATATGTATTATATGCTTGAAAACGAGTTCGCTTCATAATCGAAGCGATGATCAATTCATTGTATTCGAATATCGAAGGATTTTTTTGCATTCTTCGGGGTAAACAATGAAAGATATCATCAAAAAATTTAGAAGATAAAGTAAAATTGAATGGAGGTTTTAAAAATGGTAAGAAAATTATTGGCGGTTGGTTTGCTATGGCTAATCTTTGGTACAAATCTGGCAGTTGCCGCGCAAAATGTTGTCATCAAGGGATCGACAACAGTTTTGCCGGTTGCGCAGGCGGCATTGGAGGCTTACATGAAGACGCATCCCGGAATAAATATATCGCTTTCCGGCGGCGGATCGGGAGACGGGATCAAGGCCCTCGTTGACAAGTCTACAGACATTGCAAATTCATCAAGGGAAATTAAAGACAAAGAAATCACTCTTGCCAAAGAGAAAGGGGTGAGTCCTGTTGCTCATACGATTGCGATTGATGCGCTGACGCCTATTGTTCACCCGAAGAATAAAGTTAATGGATTGACAATTGATCAACTGAGTCAGATCTATCAGGGCAAGATTACAAACTGGAAAGAGGTAGGTGGCGATAATCTGCAGATTATTGTTGTTTCGAGGGACAGCAGTTCAGGCACCTTTGAATCCTGGGGACATCTGGTTCTTAACAATGCCAAGGTGACGCCAAAGGCCCAATTGCAGGCGTCAAGCGGCGCCGTTGTCCAGGCAGTTTCCAAGAACAGATATGCCATCGGCTATGTCGGCATAGGTTACATTGACAAGGCGGTTAAGGGATTGACTGTCAATGGGATTCCCGCTTCGGCAAAAACGGCCCTTTCCAAGGAGTACCCCATTGCAAGACCATTGTACATGTATACCAACGGGCAACCCGAAGGTGTTGTTGCCGACTTTATCAAGTTTGTGCTGAGTCCCGCCGGACAAAAACTGGTAGTCAAAGAGGGATTTATTCCTATAATAGGCGAGGTAAAAGAAAAGCCGTCAAGAAAAAGTAAAAAGTAAAAAGTAAAAAGTAAGAATATCCATGTCCAGACATCTCAAGGAAGCAATCATCAAGATTATTTTTGCGTCTTTTGCATTCGTCTCGGTGCTTACTCTGGCGCTCATCGTTGTTTTCCTTTTCCGCGAAGGAATACCTATATTCAAGGAAGTTTCCGTTGTCGATTTCATATTGGGAAAGGAATGGTATCCCACGTATGATCCTCCGTCCTTTGGGATATGGCCACTGATAATTGGTTCCGCGGTTGTTACCGTATTTTCCTGTCTGATTGCCGTTCCTGTGGGGGTTCTTTCTGCTGTTTATATTTCCGAAATCGCCCCCGCTTCTATCAAAGATGTTACGAAGTCGATAATAGAACTTTTGGCAGGGATTCCTTCCGTAGTCCTCGGTTTCTTCGGCATGGTCGTTGTAGCCCCCTTTCTTCAGGAGACCTTTGATCTCCCGACTGGTCTTAACATTTTTAATGCTTCTGTCATTCTGGCGATCATGGCAATACCTACAATTTCCAGCATCTCGGAGGATGCCCTTTATGCCGTGCCCCAGGAGTTTAAGGAGGCATCGTATGCCCTGGGTGCAACGAAATATGAAACCATAACCAAGGTCATTATGCCGGCAGCGCTGTCAGGAATTTCCACGGCCGTGATCCTTGGCATGGCACGGGCCATTGGTGAAACTATGGTGGTGCTCATGGTGGCTGGCGGTGCGGCAGCCATCCCTGAGAGTATCTTTGATTCCGTAAGGCCCATGCCGGCCTCCATCGCCGCGGAGATGGGAGAGGCGCCGTTCGGGAGCGGGCATTACCATGCCCTTTTTGCCACGGGCATTGTCTTGTTTTGCCTAACCCTGATTTTTAATCTCATTGCCGATTATATTTCCCAGAAATTCAAAGAAGTAGGATCAGCAACACTGTAAAGGGGAACGGGGAGTTTATACTATGCAGGATGTGCTCATGACATCCATGAAACTTCGATATTTCAAACAGCAGATGTTTTTTGCCGTCGTTCGATTGTCGGCGCTCCTGATTGCGCTGGCCTTGGGCGGCATTATTGCTTACATCGTCGTCAACGGGATATCAGCCATCAGTTGGGATTTTCTCACCCTCCCGCCAACGGATTCCATGACAAAGGGTGGAATTATGCCAGCCATCCTTGGGACATTATACCTCACAATTGGAGCCATCGCCGTAGCACTGCCCCTCGGGGTAGCGTCAGCAATCTATCTTACTGAATATGCGAAACAGGGTAAATTTGTCAGACTGGTCCGCATTGGCATCAATTGCTTAGCCGGAGTTCCTTCGGTTGTCTTCGGATTGTTTGGACTCGGGTTCTTTGTTGTTTTTCTGCATTTTGGATCATGTATTCTTTCCGGAGCCTTAACACTCGGCATACTCGTCTTGCCGACAATTATCGGGGCATCGGAAGAGGCCTTGAAATCGGTTCCACAAACGTTTCGGGAGGCGTCACTGTCCCTCGGTGTATCCAAATGGCAGACCATTTATAAGATTGTTTTGCCGACAGCATTGCCTGGCATACTGACAGGGTCGATTCTGGGCATAGGTAGGGCGGCAGGCGAAACGGCGCCGATTATGTTTACTGCGGCGGCGTTCTTTACAGCGAAGCTCCCGGGTTCCATTTTTGATGAAGTCATGGCTCTCCCCTACCACGTCTACGTCCTTGCTACGGCCGGTACCCACATAGAACAGACGAGACCGATACAATATGGGACGGTTCTGGTTCTTGTCGGACTTGTGCTGGGGGTTAATCTTATTGCCATTGTCATCAGGAGTTATGTCAGGAAGAAAAAAAGGTGGTAATTGTGGAAGGCAACAGTATAATCGAATTGAGGAATGTGAATTTTTTCTACGGACAGGTGAAAGCACTGAACGATATCACCATGGATTTCGGAAAGAACCGGGTGACCGCCCTGATAGGACCTTCCGGCTGTGGCAAATCCACGCTGTTAAGGCTCCTCAATCGCATGAATGATCTCATAGATGGAACCAGGGTCGAGGGAGAAATCATTTTTGAAGGCATCAATATTTATGGTACCGATGTCGATCCCGTCGACGTTCGGAGAAAAATCGGCATGGTTTTTCAAAAGCCTAATCCGTTTCCAAAGTCAATATTCAACAATGTTACCTATGCGCCAAGGCTTGCGGGAATATCGAAAAGGAGTGATTTAGAGTTACTTGCTGAAGAGAGCCTGAAGCAGGCGGTTCTATGGGAAGAGGTGAAAGACATTCTAGATAAATCGGCGATGACCCTCTCCGGGGGGCAGCAGCAGCGCCTGTGTATTGCCAGAGCTCTCGCTATGAAACCGGATATCATCCTCATGGATGAGCCGACATCGGCCCTCGATCCTATATCAACGGCAAAGATTGAAGAGTTGATCGATGAATTGAGGAAGAAATATACTATTATAATAGTTACGCACAATATGCAGCAGGCAGCCCGTGTCTCGTCAAAGACCGGTTTCTTCTATTTAGGGAAGCTCATTGAATATAACGCCACGGAAAAAATCTTTACCAATCCGGACGTGAAACAGACGGAAGACTATATTACTGGGAGATTCGGGTGATTGCATTTGGTATCCGGTGAAAACACAACTAATGACATTAAACAAGTAATTTATTGCTTAGTATATTAGGGAGATAACAAATGGCTGAAAAAAGGCATACAAGCACCCACTATGAAAAAGAACTTCGGGACATCAAGGAAGGTCTCATATATTTAGGAGCCCTCGCAGAAAAGGCAATTTCACTTGCAACAGAGGCCCTTGTGGACAGGAATGCAGAGCTGGCCCGCAAGGTAATATGCGATGACAATGTGATCGATCAGCTTGATGTTGAAATCGAGGAAAAGTGTATCCGCATTCTGGCTTTGAGGCAGCCGACAGCGAGGGATCTGAGATACATCACAACGGCCATTAAAATCAATGGACATCTGGAGAGGATCGGCGATATGGCGGCTAATATTGCTGAAAAGGCTATTCTTCTAAGTGAGGAACCGCCGATGAAGCCATATATTGATATTCCCCGGATGGCGGAAATTGCACGGAGCATGATAAAGGAAAGCCTCGATGCCCTGGTTAATGAAGATGCTGATCTGGCGCGTAAGGTCAGGATGGAGGATGAAACCATCGATAATCTGAATGAACAGGTTTTCCGGGAGCTCCTCACCTTCATGTTGGAAGATCCCAAGAAGATCCACAGGGCTCTCATAATTATGCAGATTTCCAAGAGCCTCGAGCGGATTTCTGATCATGCCGTGGGTATTGCCGACATGGTCATGTATATGGTGACGGGAAAGATTGTGCGGCACGAACCAATCTGTCAGGCTTAGGAGTGAGTGATTGAAGAACCGCCTATTATACAGAATTCTTGCCGGCTATGTCGCGCTGATACTCTTCACCGCCATGGTCATGGGATTGATGTATGCCCGGCAGATCAAGACTGAATTGATAGACGGGGTAAAGAATGACCTGATTGCTCAGGCACGAATCACTGCATTATTAAGGATAGGTGATATTGAAAGGAAGCTGTCACATCTGGCTAATATATCACGCTCCCGCGTTACTCTGATTGATGCTTCGGGCCGGGTCAAAGCGGATTCAGAGAAAGATTTGGCGCAGATGGACAGTCACCTGAACCGTTCGGAAATACAGGAGGCCAGGATCAAGGGACAGGGGGATGCAATTCGTTACAGTCGCACCCTCGGTGTGGACATGCTCTACATCGCCTTTCCGATTACAGAGGGCTCCGAAGTTACGGGCTACATACGATTTGCCCGTCCGCTATTCGAGGTAAAAAAGTCTATTGATCAGCAGTATAGCTATATATATAAGTGTCTCCTGATCGCCATCATTCCTTCCTTTATCATTGCATTTCTTCTGGCCAGAAAACTTATATCACCAATTGAGAAGGTAATTTCATATACACACAAAGTATGCAGCGGTGAGGCATCAGGATCACTTCTTATAGAGTCAAATAATGATGTTGGGCAATTGGAAAAAGACATCAATCGCATGGTGCAAGAACAGCAAGAAAGGGTGAGGGCTGCCTATGAGGAGAAGGCTAAACTTGAAGCGGCCTTTGCCAGTATGACGGAGGGTGTTCTTGTCATAAACAATCAGAACCGCATTGAGTTCTTGAATAGGAGCCTGAAAGACATCCTTGGAAATGAAGGCATCACTGACATTCTGTATAAGACGCCTCTTGAGGCATTCAGGAATGTCGAGTTACAGGATGCCCTTGATCTGTTCAGAGATTCGGGGGGACCTGTCCTGCGGGAGATTAGCCTTGGCCAGGAAACGCCGATTATCCTGGATGTCACTATATCGGCCGTTCATGGACTGCCCGAAGAGGAACAAAAGAAGATGATGGTATTCCATGACGTCACGCGTCTCAAGAAGCTGGAAAAGATGCGCGAGGACTTCGTGGCTAATGTTACCCACGAGATCAAGACACCGCTTACGGCAATCATAGGATTTATTGAGACCCTCGAGGAGGGTGCCATCAAGGAAGAAGTAACGGCGAAAAAATTTCTTCACATAATTTCCGAAAATGCTCATCGTCTTGGACGGCTGGTGGACGACCTCTTGATCCTTTCCAGCATCGAGCTTGGAGAAATGAAATTGCGGTTTGAAAATGTCTCCATAGCCAACGTAATTGACAGCGTGTTGCCCATGTTCGAGACGAAAGCAGCAGAGAAATCCCTGACTGTTGAAAAACACATCTCCGATGAACTCCCCCTCATCTTGGCAGATAGGGATAAGATGGCGCAGATTCTTGTGAACATCCTTGATAATGCCGTCAAGTTTACGCCAAGTGGTGGAAAGATTTCCATTTCTGCTGTTCAAGATGACAGCGGCTTTGTCGTCGTGAAAGTGACCGACACGGGCATGGGTATACAGAAAATGGAAATTCCCAGGCTCGGAGAACGTTTCTATCGAGCGGATAAGACTCGTTCGAGAGAGTTGGGAGGCACCGGTTTAGGATTGTCAATAGTCAAACATCTCATGAAAGCCCATAACGGCAGCATTGATATCGAAAGTCAGGTGGGAAAGGGTAGCACGTTTTCTCTCGCTTTTCCCATAAATCGACTGCAGAAAGCATAAAGGTGGACGAGCTGGCAGTTGACCTGGGAATTGTCGCATCCATGGCCTCCAGTTTTCTCGACAAACCTATTGATAAAGGTACAGTGGTATTTGGGGAAGTGGGTCTTGCAGGCGAAGTGAGGGGGATCCCCAGATGGACATCAGGATCAAGGAGGCAGCCCGTACGGGATTCAGGCGCTGCATCATTCCTCAGACATCTTCCCGAAATGGTTCTGCGGAAAAAAAGATGGAGTGTATCAGGGTCAACAATCCGAAAAAGCTCTTGGAGTATCTTTTCTAATTATGCCGAAAAAAATTCTTATTGTTGATGATGAAAAAGACATTGTGGATTTGATCAGTTACAATCTGGAAAAGGAAGGATTTGCAACTATCAAGGCCTACGATGGGGAAAGCGCTCTCAAACTGGTCAAGGCCAAAAGACCGGACATGGTCATTCTTGACCTCATGCTTCCCGGCATCAGGGGATTAGAGGTATGCAAATTTATCCGCAAGAACCCGGAAACAGAAACGCTTCCGGTCATCATGCTCACAGCTAAAGGCGATCAGGTAGATAAGATACTGGGCCTTGAGATGGGCGCGGACGATTACGTTACCAAGCCGTTCAATGTGAGAGAACTGATTGCCAGAATTCATGCGGTACTGCGAAGGGCGGAAGTGCATCATGATTCAGACAAGAAAGAACAGTTCGCATACAAAGGGCTCCGGTATGATTACAGGTCATATGATGTTAGCATAGACGGGAAAAAGGTCGATCTCGGTCCCACTGAATTAAAACTTTTACGATTCTTCACACAACATCCCGGCAGGGTTTACACCAGAGATCAGCTTCTGGACTATGTTTGGGGGGATGAGACTTTCGTTGAACCCCGCACCGTGGATGTCCATATCAGCCGTCTGAGGATGGCCATAGAAAAGGATAAAGATAAGCCGCAGTATATCCTGACCGTCAGGGGGATCGGATATAAGTTTGCGGATCTGAAATGAGCTTTTCCATATCAAGGACGGATGAATGTGCTCCGCTCATCACCACAGATCTTCTCCGACAATCAATAAGCAATTACTAATTGAAAGGGTGGATATTTACTGTGTGTCCATGATTAACAAGTACAGTACCCGTAACTGCCTATCAGGCTACGTTCGATTCAGGATATGTGAATATCCGCTTAGAGGCCTTTCCGGATATGCATTTGATAAGGCTTATGTCTTCCGGCTGATCCGGCAGGGCAGAGCTTTGAGATTGGGTGTGCCGTACTCCCTGCCGAGTTTGCCTGTTGAGGTAAGCATGTTGAAATTGGATTTTTCCCAGTCGTACTGGCTTTCCGGCCTACCTTCCGGGAACCACCATCCATGGGCAGCGCAGAGCACGCGGGGATCGATGCCGTCTGTCAGGTGAGCCACCTGGGTGATCCGGCCGTATTTCGTTTCGATAACAACTTCATCACCTTCATTGATACTGTATTTCTGTGCCGTAGCGGGATTGATTTCCAGCCGCGGATGGGGTCTCAGTTTCTTGAGCTTTTCCAGCCACCGATAAGATGAATGTAGGTAGTGGCGGCTCTTTGCGCCGGTGAGGAGCAGGGGATAATCGGGGTCGTCGTCTTCTGGGAGACCCTTGTATTGCGGCAGGGGAGACAGCTTAAACTTCTCCGCAGTGCTGAGGGCGAGTTCGACCTTTTCCGTTGGTGTCCTGAAACCTTTTTTTTCGTAGGATTTGAAACGGTCCGGCCCTTTCAGGTATCCCTTCTCCACAAACTCGGCATACGTAAGACCTGCCGGTTTGACGACGTCTTCGAGGAACATGCGGTAATCATCGTGCCAGAGCTCCGGTGGACTTATGCGTTTGCCCAGCTCGTTCATAATCTTCATGTCCGGCCAGCATTCCTCCGGCGGCTCCACGACCTTGGGCCTTGCCAGGATGTAGCCGTGACCGATTCCCAGATGGCCGATGTCGTCAAATTCAAACTGCGTAGCCGCGGGAAGAACGATATCCGCCAGGGCCGCTGTCGGGGTCATGAAGATGTCCGCTACGGCGAGGAAGTCCAGTTTCATGAGGGCTTCATAAGTCTGACGGCTGTCCGCGTAAGTCAACAGGGGATTGCAGCACATGGCGTAAAACCCCTTCACCGGGTAGGGAATTTCTTCCAGAACGGCCTTCCTAAAATAGGCAGGCGCAATTGTCATCAAGCGCGGGATGACACGGTGGTGGGCGCTGATCATGTTCTTGTGCTTGTCCGGTATGAGATCGGCCCGGACAAAGGGACCCAGCCCCACGATCTGTGGGTCTTTTGCTTCCACGTTGCCGCCGGGCACATCAAGATTGCCCGTGATGGCCATGAGGCAGATAAGTGCTCTCGTAGTATCGAAGGTGAAAATGTTATGCTCTATGGGATTTCCCCACTGGATGACTGCCGGCTTTGCCTTGGCATAGTAGCGGGCGGCGTCTTTTATGAGTTCGGGCGCAACCCAGGTGATTTCGGAGACCTTCTCTGGCGTGAATTCTTTTACATGTTCGGCCAGATCGGGAAAACCCACAGTCCATTTTTCCACAAATTCTTTATCGTACAGACCCTCGGAGATAATGACATTCATGAATCCCAGGGCCAGCGCATTGTCTGTGCCGGGCCGGATCTGTAGCCACATCCTGGCCTTCTTGACTGTGTCGATCCGGCGGGGATCGATTATAATCACCTCCATCCCGTTTTTCACCTGTTCGAGGAAGAGGCTGTTGATCTCACCCTCTTCATTCGTGGAGGTAATGTTGCTTCCCCACAGGACGGCGAGCTTACTCGGGTGGTGAAAATCTGCGACAGGGTAAAAGCCGCAGGTGTGGATGCCCGTAATTTCACGGGGGGCGTGGCAGACATCTTGAGAAGCGATCACATTCGGTGATCCGAAAAGGTTGGCCAGACGAATGAGGACAAAATGTTCGAGGCCCTTGGGCATGCCGACACCGAAGGCCACCGCCTTTGCACCGAATTTTTCCTTGATCTCAAGGAAATTCCCGGCGACCTCCTGTAAGGCCTCCTCCCAAGTTATGCGCTGCCATTTGCTTTCACCACGCTTTCCCACTCGCTTGAGGGGATGCCTGAGGCGATCGTGGTGTGTCAGTCGATCCGGCGATGCTACGCCCTTCGGGCAGATATAACCCTTACTCAGGTAGCCCTCCGGGTCCCCCTTCACCGTGACAATCTTATTATCTTTCACGCCGACCAGAAGGGCACAGCCGCCGTGGTCCATCCTGGCGCAATGTGTCCTGACCCAGCGAATGTCATCTTCCATACGGTTATACACCTCTTTGAGTTGCCTTCTTCTTTGAATCTTGCCATCGGAGAAATTCAGGTCGAAAATTCATCAAGAAAAGGATATTATTAGACAAATTATCGATTTTATCATTTTCCTTAAAAGCTTAATTAATATACACCGCTAGCATATCAGATGCAAGCTAAAGCTTACAATAAAGCGCTACTTCCAGGTTGCAATTTCATAACTAATTTTAAATTAAATAATTCTTAATATTATTTATCAATCTTTTAATATTGTCTTGGTAATTTAGTTCGAATAAAATTGACACACTTTTTAATTGACAAACTTAGAATTGCTGATTGGAGGTACTTCAACGTGTTGGAAATTGAATACATATACTGCCCCAACAGAGGCTGCAAAGATTATGGCCTGAGGGGCAACGGTAATATTGGTGTACGTGGCAACTACGGTAAAAATAAGAACAGAAAGCTATTATATTGCAGAACCTGCGGAAAACGTTTTGCCGCATCGACGTCAACGGCTTTTTACAGGATGCATTTGTCCGAAGATATTATCAGACAGATCCTGCACCATGCGGCAGAAGGTGATGGAGTTCAATCGACCGCGCGATCATTGAAAATCGATAAAGGTATTGTACAGCGCGTAATCCTTCGTGCGGGCGAGCATTGTGAGTCCGTATTGTCAAATCTTTTGCACTCACTGAAAATGACAGATGCCCAGTTTGATGAGTTATGGACATTTGTAAAGAAGAAAAGAATCCTGGAAAACAAGAGTTGGAGAGATGACCTGGAGGAGGTTAGCCATACCCCTGTCTTGCTCCATTCTGGAGATTAAGAAAATATTTCACAAATAATATTTTCTTTGTTGCTTAGTATTTTTGGCACCCCGCGGGTTATTGCCGCTTTTTCCATGCCCGGAAATTAATAATCGAGGCGGCGAGAAAAACAGAAAATCTCTTTCATCCCTCGACTGACATTGTTTACTCGTATCCGTTTTATTCCGTACTCACTTGTCATTGACAAGCCAGTTCCTTTTCACATATATTCCTGTCAGACAAGGGGAGACTCCTATCAGACTATTATGGGAAATGATCTCAGTCAATACCTGCGGCCCACGTACTATATTGACAGTGAGGCATCGGCGGTTATAGCCTTCGCCAGAGATGCTGTGGTCGATAGAAAGACCTCACTCGAGAAAGGCATCGCTCTATTTTATGCCGTCCGGGACAACATCAGGTATGACCCATACCGGATCGATTTGGAAAAAAGAGAGTCTTTCAAGGCGAGCGTCATCATCGGGAGGGGCTACGGTTATTGCGTAGCCAAGGCAATTGTGCTTGCCGCTGTGGCGCGTGCTTCTGGCATTCCCGGCCGCCTCGGCTTCGCCGATGTACGCAACCACCTCTCAACGGAAAGGCTCCGGCAGTTGATGAACACGGACACCTTTATCTTCCACGGTTATACGGAACTCTTCCTCGAAGACCAATGGGTCAAGGCCACACCAACCTTCAACCTATCCCTGTGTGAAAAGTTCGGCGTAAATCCTCTCAACTTCGACGGCAGAAATGACAGCCTCTTTCATCCATATGACAGGGAGGGAAAGAAGCATATGGAGTACGTCAGGGATCACGGTCATTTTACCGACGTTCCCTATGAAAAGATAGTTGCTTACTTCCGGGAATACTACCCTGCATATTTTCAACACCACGATAATGTGAGAGCTCATGATTTCGAAAAAGAAGCGGGGGCAGAAAAGAAATAATTTTTGGAAGAGCTGATGAAATGTCATCCCCTTTCATCTTGTCCATTTTTGTCGCATGTGTTAGCTTGATGTTCCATGATTGTCATAACAGAAACAAACATTGCCTGCACTCGTTGCGGAAAAATCCCTGCCATCATTTTCTGTGATGGCTGCCAAATTCCTCTCTGCGTAGATTGCCGTAAATTTGACCTTTGGGGCTATGGCTGCGGCCACGTGGATACAAAAGTATTCTGCAATACCTGCTTTGATGACATAAAGGTGAACCCTTACGGCGGCAAGCTTGACGATGAGCATGAATGAAAAACTTAAGGATGAGATAATGAGCGACGAAATCAAAAAAAGAACCCAGGAAACAGCGAATACCCTCTTCGGCAAAGGGATTAAGATGGAACCGCCTTATCTGATGTGGCGGGAGTTTGATAAGGACCTTGCCAATGACTTCTCCCGTTTCATAACGGGCAACCTTTATTCCCGGACTGTTTTGACCCTCCCAGAAAGGCAGATGGCGGCTTGCGCTATGCTTGCGGCTCTAAGGGCGACGGGTGAACTCAAGCTTCATGTGAATGCGGCGTTAAACGTGGGCTGTGACCCGGAAAAACTTGCGGAGATTTTTTTCCAGGTTGCGACCTACGCGGGCATGCCCGCCGTCAATGAGGCTCTTGAAGTTTATCGCGATGTACTCAAAGAGCGGGGAGAATGGCCGCTTAAATAAGTACCCGTTGCGCATTTTAAAGAACAGGGATATACACATGGCCGAAGACGCCGTCGGCAAATTACTGAACCCTTTCCAGATTTTTCGCTATTGCAATTGTCAAATATCATCTTGAATCGTTGTGCATCCTGAGTAAACCATGTCCGTCATGAAGGCAAATTAATCAATATGATTTCTACGATGTCCTATCCTTCCGGCTGTGCGGTCGGTCATTTTAGAAATCAGCAGTAAGGGCTTAACGCGTTGCGCAAGTTGTCTCGCTTCTTGTGCGGCGGTAGTGTATATATCTGAAAAAATATGCATAAGGAGGGTAGCCATGGACTTTGTTGGTTTGACAATGAATGAAGGCATTGCCAGAATCGCGCTACGCAGGGGCAAAGTCAATGCCATCAATGAAACGGTCGTAGATGAGCTTACTGATTGCTTTCGGAAACTTTCTTTTGATCCGGCAGTAAAAGCTGTCATCTTTACCGGTGAGGGCAAGTTCTTCACCTTTGGTTTCGATATTCCGGAATTTCTGGGTTACTCGAAAGAGGCCTTCGTCCGCTACCTCACAAAGTTCACCGGTCTCTATGCGGATATCTTCCTCTATCCCAAACCAGTTGTTGCCGCCTTGAACGGTCACACCATCGCCGGCGGTTGCATGCTCGCCATCGCCTGCGACTGGAGGATCATGGTGCAGGGCAGTGCCAAGATATCTCTTAATGAAATTAACTTTAGCTCTTCTGTATTTGCCGGAAGTGTGGAAATGATGAAATTGTGGCTGGGGCAAAAAAAGGCGGAAAACGCCCTCCTCGGCGGGGCCATGTATTCTCCGGAAGAGGCCCGTGATCTGGGATTGATTGATCAGATTGTATCGAGGGATGATCTGGACAGCGAAGCCGGAAAAAAAGCGCGGGAATACGCCTCGCAGGACAGCGCGGCCTTCACGAGCATTAAGAAGCTCCTGCGCAAACCCGCAGCAGAAGAGATGATGAAAAGGGAAAGGGAATCCATTCTCGAATTTGTTGAAATCTGGTACTCGGAAAAAACCTGGAATAATCTCAAGGAGAAGGTGATACGCTCTTAGAGGGCGCTCTTTCTACCTTACCGCGTAGTCCAAAGACTGCCGGCCGTGGACATATTTATCATCAGTTATAGTATCTGCCTATAAAGGCGTAACAAGCAAGAGTCGACAGATTGGTCGTTTTTTAGACTCCTGTTGCAGATATGAATTCCCTTTCCCGTGAAGCGGTTTCACATTTCAACAGATGATTTTTTGAAGGAGGAGCACCATGGAATTCAGCACCATAAAGGTCGATGTGCAGGACAGAATCGGTACGATCTCTCTGAATCGCGCCGAGAGACGGAATGCAATCTCTATTGAGATGCGTCGTGAGATATCCGCATGTCTGAAAGATTGGCGGGAATCCGAAACGGTGGGCGCCGTAATCTTAACCGGCAACGGCGAGGCGTTTAGCGCCGGTTTTGATCTGGGCGAATTCAAACAACCGACCCTGTATAATGACATTTACGAAACGTCGGCAAGATATCACAGAGATATCTGGTATTTTCCCAAGCCTACGATCGCCGCGGTGAACGGACCGGCTCTGGCGGGCGGGTTTGATCTTGCAAAACTTTGCGACATCAGGATATGCTCAAAAACAGCCCTCTTCGGCCATCCGGAGATCAAATTCGGAATTCCCCCACTTTTAACCCCTCTTCGCTGGATTATCGGTGAAGGACTGGCTCGCGACCTTTGTCTCACGGGCAGAAGGATCGACGCCGCAGAGGCGCATCGCGCAGGTCTGGTCAGCGAGGTTATCGACGGCAATAAATTGCTGGAGCGAGCAAGAGAGATGGCCGCTGCCATTCTGGAGGCTCCCATGTCGGCCCTTCGCTTCATCAAGACATACATGCTGGACCACGCAAATCGCGGCTTCGAGGAGGCTTTCTGTGTCGAACATGACAAGGCCTTTCAGGAATTCCTCCTGAAGAAGGCGTCTGAAGCATTTCGGGAAAAGTAAAAAAGTTTACTGCAGTCGCAAAGCTATAAGATGGAGAAGTCAACCATCATCAATCAAGGAGGAAGACATGGATTTGGGATTAAAGAATAAAGTGGCCCTGGTGGCCGGGGGAAGCACGGGGCTGGGACTGGCTGTAGCAAAGAGGTTGTCAAGAGAAGGAGCACGCGTTGCCATATGCGCCCTGGACGACCCCTATCTCTCGCAGGCTAAGGAGGAGATTATAAAAGAAACGGGGGGACAGGTAATTGCCATTGCCGCCGACGTGAGCGATGTCGAGCAGGCAAAAAACTTTGTCCGTGGCTCCTTGGATCATTACGGGACGCTGGATATTTTAGTCAACAATGCCGGAGGGCCTCCATCGAAAGAGTTTTTCGATATTGATGACAAACTCTGGGAATTTGGTTTCCGCCTCAACCTCCTGTCTACGATTGTCATGACCCGTGAGGCTGTTCCGGTTATGAAAGCCAAGCGCTGGGGACGCATCGTGAATATGACCTCCATCTCAGTCAAGCAGCCGATTGATGGCCTCATCCTGTCCAACACAATTCGTGCGGGCGTCATCGGTTTTGCCAAGAGTCTGTCCAACGAGCTGGCGCAGTTTAACATCACCGTGAACAATGTGTGTCCCGGCTATACCATGACGGCGCGGGTTCGCAATGTCTCCGAGGCAATAGCTGCCAGGGAGGGCACTACACCGGAAGCAATTGTTAAGAGATGGGAGTCTGAAATTCCTATGGGGCGCCTGGGCAAGCCGGAAGAATTAGCCGGCCTGGTCGCATTTCTTGCTTCAGAGATCGCCGGCTATATCACGGGCGCTGCCATTCAGATCGATGGCGGCTGGTATAAGGGAGTCATGTAGGCGCCGGAAAGACACCTGTTACTTGAATTTATGGGGACTGACCTTCTTTTCCATATTGTCGAGAAAAGTCGACCAGGCGTGGGTCCGGAAGGCGGTAGCTAATTTTTTCGGCTTTTTTACCCCGCATGACGGGCACTCCAGGACATCATATCTTTCGTCGACCTTCATCAACCGCTCGTAGACGGTCTTGCATTGACAGCACTCAAATTCATAAATGGGCATTTGGAAATTCCTTGACGCGGCAACGAATGATATCAGGCCTGGCATCCACTGTGCCAATACCTCATATCCCGTCACTCTAATCAGTTCATTAAGTTTAATCTCATTTGATGGAGACTCAGCGTTTCGCCAAAGAAATATAAAAGAAAGACGATTGTAAGTCAAGAGACAACAATAGCTTCAACGCTGTTGATATGCAGGGTTTTATATGTTAGTAGTTTCATTCTCGATAATTACGGATTTACAGGTCAGGATCTGAACTATGGATGCAAAACCATCTTTCCTTCCTTTTGAGATTCCCGAGCTCAAATCCCGGAATATGAGGATAGGCCAAGAAGGTCTCTTGCGCCGCTCCTTCCCCGTAGTTCCCGATGAATTTTTTAGAATCTATCAGAATGACGACCTCCATTTGGAAGTCGAATTCCGGCAGGAAGATACCCGTGGCAAAGTTTTTCTATATACGAATATCGACTGCCCGGAGGATGAATGGCGGGAGCTTGAATTTAAACAGGAAAAGGCCAATATCTATAGCCTGTCATATAAAGTAAGACTCTGCGGCAGCTACAAATTCAAATTAAAATATTCTCTTGATGACGGCAAGACCTGGTACTGGGACAGGGTTCCTTTCAGCCACGTGATCGTGGATCCGGAGGCTTTGAAGGATATAAGGATGTACACCATGATAATGCCGGTCTCAGGCACCATCAGCGACTGGATTGAGCTTCTGCCCCACATCGCAGGGCTTGGCTTTAATGCCGTTCATCTCCTGCCGATTACCAGCCTTGATATTTCTGAAAGCCCCTATTCAGCTCACGATCTCTTTTCCATTGACAATGCCTATAGTGGAAAAGAGAACGGGTGTGGGTTTGCGGACTTTGAAAAATTTGTTGAAAAAGCGAAAGAACTGGGAATCCGACTTTGTTTTGACATCGTTTTTAATCACATAGGGGTCAGGAGCAAGATGGTGCAGATGTGTCCGGAGTGGATAATTCCTGACAAGAGCGAGAAAGACGGACTGAAGCGTGCAGGCTGCTGGCATATGAACTCCTGGCTGAAATGGGGGGACCTGGTAAAAATATATTATGATCATCCCCATCCTGACATCCGCAGCGACATATGGGATTATATGAAAAAATATTCCCTGTTCTGGTCCCATTTCGCCCAGCTTACGGGCGGCATGATCCGCCTCGACAACCTGCATTCAAGCCACGAAGGGTTTGTTGCGAGCCTCCTTGAAGAGTTGCTCAGCGCCTATCCAACCCTCGTTATTATGGCCGAGTACTTTACAGATTCCAATACTATCATGAAAAAGGCTGCTGAAGGGCAGATAAATCTTTTTCTTGCCAACCAGTGGGAATACCCTTATGCGTATAGTCTTCGTAATTATCTGAATTACATTCATTATATAGGGCGGAAGGTGCGTTTTTACATACCCATCACCACGCATGATACAGGCGCACCAGCCCAGCTTTTTGGCAAGGCCGAGGCCGCCGTGCCGCGTTACGCGATTACGTCTCTCATGGGTACGGGGCAGACCGGCATCGTCCAGGGAGTTGAACATGGGTATCCTGAAAAAATAGATTTTATCGGCAGGAAAGAAAAGCATGAGTTCAAGGAGAATTCTTATATTGCAGACGCAATAAGAAACATTAACCGGGTGCTTACAGAATCATCCGTGTTTCATCAGGACGGGAATTTGGAATTTATCGACAACGGCCACGGCGCGGTGCTGGGCGCCTTACGTCGCCTGGATAAAGAAATGGACAACGGCTATCTGATATTTGCAAATCTCGATGTTAATAATGGCTATCATTTACAGGTTGACCTTTCGTCATTTCTAAAGAATACAAAACGGATACAAATGGAGGACAGAATTAGCGAAGACCGGTATGAATCGCAGGTTAGTGACATTGAGATTAGTATTGAACCCTGCGGTGTCAGGATATTCAGGATCGGTGATTGACAGAATAAAAAGCTAAAGAATCATTTTGAAACCGCAAATTAGACACCTGCCGGCATCCTCGATTCCCTGATGATAGAAAGGCAATGAAAGGTTCATCACCGAATGAACAGATAAGTAAGAAACCGTTTAGCGCAGTGAGGCATGACCATGACGGAAGAAAAAAAGACAAAGAAGCAACTCATTGATGAATTGGGAAAATTGAATCAGAGAATTGCAGAACTGGAAAGATTAGGCTCTGAAAGCAAAAAGACAGAAACAGCACTTAGCGAAAGTGAAGAAAAATACCGGACACTGATTGAATCGACGTTGGACTTTATCTTTACAGTAGACCGTAAGGGTCTCTTCACCTATGTTAACCCCAGATTTGAAATGGTCACAGGGCGCATGTCTTCTGAACTCGTCGGTCGGCCATTTACAGACGTTCTGTCCCCGGAAGCCAAGAAAATAGCCGCTGCGCAGTTCAAAAAAGGAATCAGAGGTGAGAAAAGCGCCCCCTATGAAATTGATATTATCCATAAAGGCGGAAGCAGGATACCCGTGGAATTTAATGTAACCACATTGCGTGACGCAAACGATCAACCCATCGGCCGCTATGGAGTCGGCCGCGATCTGACAGAGCGGAGACGTACGGAATCGGCACTCATGGAAAGCGAGGACAGATTGTACAGCATCGTCCAGGGTTCCCCAATTGCTACCTTTGTTATCGACAAAGACCACAGGGTCGTTTACTGGAACCGCGCGCTTGAGGAATTGAGCAGGATCAAGGCTGCTGAAGTGATTGGTACCCAGGGACACTGGAAGGCTTTTTACAGTGAGGAACGGCCCTGCATGGCGGATCTGCTGGTCGATCAAGTCTTTGATAGTATTCCCGGATGGTACGCTGGCAAATGCAAAAAATCGGCGCTGCTTGAAGAAGCCTATGAGGCGTTGGATTTCTTCCCGGACTTGAGTAATGGGGGCAGATGGCTTCGTTTCACAGCCGCGACCATCCGGGGCAAACAAGGTAATCTGATTGGCGCCGTGGAAACCCTTGAAGATATCACAGACGGTAAACGGACGGAGAAGGACTTGATAGAGAGTGAGGAAAAGCATCGCCTTGTGGTGGAAAATGCAGGGGAGGCAATTTGTATTGCCCAGGATAATATGCTGAAATTTATCAATCGTGAGACATTGGATATTACAGGTTATTCTGAAGAGATATTAACCTCAAGGCCGTTTATCGAGTTTATACACCCCAGTGATCGTCAGATGGTGTTGGAAATCTATAAGAAAAAGATGGAGGGTGATAAATATCCCCCCAGCTTTTCTTACAGGGTTGTTGCTGAGGATGGAACTGTCAAGTGGGTAGAGGTTCATGTGACTCCCACTTCCTGGAGAGGGAGACCGGCTCTTCTGAATTTCATGATCGACATTACTGAACGTAAACGCACAGACGAGAAGCTGCGACAGTCCATTTCCCTTCTGACGGCCACATTAGAATCCACAGCCGACGGCATTCTTGTCGTTGATAAAGATGGTAAAGCATCCAGCTTTAACAGTAAATTTCTGTCCATGTGGCGCATTCCCGGATCGCTTGCCGCCTTGGAAGATGACGATAAATTATTAGCCTTCGTGCTGGATCAGCTGAAAGATCCCGAGGAATTTCTTGAGAAGGTGAAGTTTCTGTATTCTCTACCGGAAGCCCAGAGTTTTGATGTGCTGGAATTTAAGGATGGCCGGATATTTGAGCGATTATCACAGCCGCAGAAGATGGGAGATGAAGTTGTTGGAAGGGTCTGGAGCTTCCGTGATGTAACGGAACGCACGCGGATGGAAGAGAGGTTGAGGGAATCCCAGATGAGGCTTTCGGAAATTATCGAGTTCCTGCCTGACGCCACCCTTGTCATTGATAAGGATGGCAGAGTGATGGCCTGGAACAGGGCCATAGAAGCCATGACCGGCATAAAGGCCGAAAATATCCTCGGTAAGGGAAATTATGAATACGCCCTTCCCTTTTATGGGGACAGAAGACCCATTCTTATTGATCTTGCCCTCCATCCCAATTCGGATATGGAGAAGCGTTACACATCAATCCAGAGGAAGGGAGACCTGCTTTTTGGTGAATCATTTACACCGAATTTGCCTCCCGGCAATGTCCATCTTTCTGCGACCGGCTCTGTCTTGAGGGACTCCAGGGGCGAGATTATTGCTGCCATAGAATGTATCCGTGACAACACGGAGAGAAAGAACCTGGAGGAGCGTTTGCATCGTTCGGAGAAGATGGAGGCTTTGGGGACTCTTGCTGGAGGTGTAGCCCATGATCTCAATAATGTCCTGGGGGTTCTCGTAGGATATTCTGAACTGCTTCTTATGGAGATACCGGAAGGGAATCCGTGGCGAAGGCACATTTCCAACATCCTGCAGTCCAGCCAAAGGGCAGCTGCGATAATTCAGGACCTCTTGACACTGGCAAGAAGAGGTGTAGCTGTTTCCGAGGTTGTCAATCTCAACAAGGTGATTGACGACTATTTGGAGACCCCGGAATTTGAGAAGCTGAAAGCGCATCATCCATCTGTGACCTTAAAGGCCGATCTTGAGAAGGGTCTATTGAATATCAAGGGTTCTCCGGTGCATCTGGGAAAAACCATCATGAATCTGGTGTCCAATGCGTCAGAGGCAATATCCGACCGGGGTGAGGTGATGCTCCGTACGGAGAACTGCTATCTTGACAAACCCATACGGGGCTATGATGACATGCAGGAAGGGGATTATGTGGTTCTGACGGTATCCGACAACGGCATGGGTATCTCGGCTGCAGAGATCAAGAAGATATTCGAACCTTTCTACACGAAGAAGGTCATGGGAAGAAGCGGGACAGGGCTGGGATTAGCCGTCGTCTGGGGAACCGTGAAGGATCATGACGGATACATTGATGTGCAAAGCGAGGATGGCAAAGGGAGCACTTTCACAATCTACCTGCCTGCTACGAGGGAGGAGCTGACCGGGGATGAGCAGAAGGCAGCTCCCGAACAATACATGGGCAAAGGTGAAACGATTCTCGTGGTGGATGATGTGAAGGAGCAGCGGGAGGTGGCAACCAGCATGCTGACGAGGCTGGGCTACAGGGTAGAGGCTGTTTCCGGCGGAGAAGAGGCGATTGCATACCTCAAGGCCAGCAAGGCCGATCTCATTGTCTTGGACATGATCATGGATCCCGGTATGGATGGTCTGGAGACGTACCAGCGGGTTCTCGCCATCAACCCTAAGCAGAAGGCAATAATTGTCAGTGGGTTTTCGGAGACGAATCGCGTAAAGAAGGCCCTGGAGCTGGGGGCGGGCGCCTACGTCAGGAAGCCATACATACTTGAGAAGATCGGAGTGGCGATCAGGAAAGAGCTTTTGTTGCACACGTAGAAAAGAAGAATGACAAAGAGGCATGCTGAAGATATGACAAATAATTTAACATCCATGAAAGGAGTTTACATGAATTTTGAAAAGTTTTTTAGAGTAGCGGTTCTTGTTTTGTTTGCCTTGGCTATTTTCATTTACGGAATGGCGAACAGATACCAGTTTTTTCATATTAGCAATAGTCTTACAGGGCTTGCCTGTGACCATTATACAGGGAAGTGTGAATGGCTGTCTCCGGATGAGATGGGGGTAGAAAGAGTTATGAAGTATTCGGACAAACAGCGAGAGGCAATGGAAAAACGGGCAGTCCCGCAAGCGCCGGCGCCGAAGCCGTAGAGTCCACGGCAATAACGACGGCGGAAAATTTTCAGAGTGAAGAAAAAATAATGGGACGACCGACTATCATCAAAGGAGACACTCCCATGAAGCGTTTCGTTGACCTCAGTATCAGTATCGAATCCAGCCTGCCTTCGGATCCGCCCATGATGATACCGAAGATCGACTACATCGATCACGGCATGGGCGCCAACCAGATGCTCGACTTTTTCCCTGGCATTCGAAAAGACCAGCTCCCCGGCGGTGTGGGCTGGGCACTGGAGTTCATAACCCTTACGACGCACAGCGGGACTCACCTGGACGCCCCCTATCACTACCACCCCACAATGGATCGGGGAAAGGCATCCATGACTATCGATGAGGTGCCTCTCGAGTGGTGCTTCAGCGACGGCGTCCTCCTCGACTTCCGCCACAAGGGTGATGGTGAGAGGATCACTGTGGCGGATATCGGCAAGGAACTGGAGCGAATCCGGTATGAGATTAAGCCTCTCGACATCGTCCTCATCTGGACAGGCGCAGAGGCGGCCTGGGGAACGCCGGAGTACCTTACCAGGGGAGCAGGCATGGACCGTGAAAGCACCTTGTTTATCATCGAGAAAGGCGTGCGTGTTGTGGGGATCGATGCCTGGAGCTGGGATCGTCCTCTGCCTTATCTGGCCAAGGAATTCAAAGAAACGGGGAATGCCAAGGTTGTCTGGGAGGCCCACTTCGCCGGTATCGATATGGGATATTGCCACATGGAGAAGATGGCCAACTTCAGCGCCATAGGCCGACCTAAAGACTTCAGCGTCTGTTGTTTTCCCGTAAAGATAAAACGGGCCTCGGCGGGATGGTGCCGCCCTGTCGCCATTATTGAAGCTTAGCAGGATAAATTTTTGCTCCGGAACCTCAGCCTTAAACATGGAACATGATGTTCATGCAGTCCAAGTGCTGAACGTGAAACAGATGCCGTCATTATGATGGCGAGCGGATTATAAGAAAGAACATGAAACCATCAATCGAGACAATATCCATTATCGGGGCAGGGGCATTGGGAGCCGCCTACGGCGGTCTCCTTCATGATATGGATGTGCGCTCAGTCTCATTTGTTGCCGGGGGGAATCGTTTTGAACGGCTCCGCAACGAAGGTCTCATCGTCAATGGCAAGCGCTACATCATTCCTGTTGTCCCGCCGGAAGATCTGTCAGCTCCTGCCGATCTCATCATCGTTGCTGTAAAATACCATCATCTGGATGATGCCATACGGGACATGAGAAACAGAGTCGGGGCGGAAACCGCCATAATATCTGTCATGAACGGCATAGAGAGCGAGGAGCGTATTGGCTCCGTCTATGGTATGGAAAAGGTTCTTTATGCCGTGTCCGTGGGCATTGATGCTCTGCGGGAAGGAAACCGTGTGAATTACAGCAACCAGGGAAAAATATTTTTCGGAGAGACAAGAAACACATTTCTTACAGAAAGGGTCAAACATATTCAGGCTCTCTTCGACAAGGCGGGGATTAACTATGAAACACCGCCTGATATGATTCGCATCCTCTGGTGGAAGTTCATGATCAATGTCGGGATCAATCAGGCATCAGCCGTACTCCGCGCACCCTTCTTGGTATTTCAAAACTCTAAGGAGGCCAGAAACCTGATGGAATCGGCCATGCGGGAGGTCATAACGCTTTCTGAAAAGGCACAAGTAAATCTCATTGAAGAGGATATCAAGAGGTTTAATGAAATTCTCCTGGATTTGAACCCCCAGGGGAAGACTTCCATGCTTCAAGATGTGGAGGCCGGCAGGAAAACAGAGGTGGAGATGCTTGCCGGCAAGGTTATTGCCCTGGGGAGACAGTATAACCTTCCCACACCGGTAAATCAGAGACTATTCGATTTGATCAAAGAGATTGAAGTGAAATACGACAGAACTAATGTGACCTGATCAATTGGCCTGAGTGATACTTTAGAGCTCCTTTAGAACGTTACTTCATCAAGAGTCAGCGATTGCCATTGTCTCACTCCATATTTGATATAGGATAGGTATCGCAGTGAAAAATATATTAGATGATGAGATATTGAGGCGCCGGAAAGATAAATTATCTTTTTTTCTTGCATGCACCGCTGCAATCAGCACTCTTGCGTGCCTGTGCATCGTATGCCTGGCAATCAAGGAGGGAGCCATAGGCATTGCTTTCCTCTTTGCGAGTGCTGTCCTTCTTTTTATCTGGCCATTGCTGGTGATGTTCATCATAAAATATGCTCAAAGGCACGAATCTTTGCAATGGATAAGGGATCTGATTGCCACCGATGACAATGACATTCCGAGAATAAACTTTATTCGTTTTTAGCTTGTCATACCTTCCATTTCCACAGTATCCTGGACATTAACAACGGTAGTCCTTTGCCCATAGCTCTTTATGTTCATGGATAAGGTTGAGGCGTACTTTAAAATCCCTCTATGATGATTATATTAAAATATGTGGAAAACAGTTACGCGGTTGGAGCAGAATGCAGAAAGTCATTTTTCAGTGTGAAGGGCCGGCCGGAAAAATAGAATTCGAAATCGACGGGGATATTTTTCTGATAAGAGAGACCGGGAAAGGCGAATTTTGTATTCCGATCAATAGCCTGCTGCAAATTGAGTACCGGAACCATCCCTGGATGTTTCAGAACAACACTTTTTGCTTCTGGTTATCCGTGGTCTGGACAGTTGGTGGGAGCAAACAAAAACAGGAAATCCTGCTTTTTCATGACCAAAAGGAGAATACAGATCTCCTTCGTTTTTTGGAGACCCGCTATCCCGATCACTGCCTCATTGGTCCCAGTGAAAAAGAAAGGGCTCGGCTGCTGACTGATTCCAACAAGAACATCTATCGGCTCTATGCTCTGGGTTTTGCGACAACCCTTGGCATTATTTCGACCATTCTGATCATCCAGATTATTTTTATATATTTATCCATTTTTACATCACAATTTGTGACTGTCGAAAATACCGACACCTTTTATCGTGCGGGGAAGTTCCTGTTCATAGTTGTCCTTGTCCCACTGACCCTACTCATCATGATCATCTTGAAAAAACTGATGGTTGTGAAAACGGATCAAAGGGGACTCACCCTGCAGAAAGTTTTCATGAGGAAAACATTACACTGGGAGGAGTTTGAACTTGGCAGCGCCAGGACCGAGAAGTCCAACATCTACACCGGCCTGTTTTGCTATTATTCTGATCAGGCGAACGTCTTGACAGCAAGCAATATCGTGGAAATTCCTATCACGATGCGAGGAGGCAACGCTGCTGTTCTCAAGATGCCTGCAGGCGAGGCTGGAAGGCTTTACCGGGAATTCTATTATCGGGGGAAGGTCTCCCTGGAGGAAGCACGGGCAGTGAAGGCCTTCCCATGAAATATATAGGGGATAAGGAATGGGCAGACCCACTCCTTATCCCTTTCCAAAAAGATTATAGTTTGAAGACCGGTTCCATCTCCTTGGGGAGGTTCTTGCCGGCAGATCCATCCGTGAACAGGGAGACCACGGTTGTCAGAATAATGGCCCCCGCTATCGTAAATAGGTAATAGGGGTAAGGCAGCTTGTAGACCTTGAAGTTCTCCAGGAGCGGCAATGCAATATTTGCAATGACCGCAAAGGTGAGCCCCGTGAGAACCCCTTCCCGGGAGCAGCGCTTCCACAGAAGCCCCATCATGAAAGTGGGAAGCGTCACGGAGGCGAAGAATCCCCATCCGAGCGTCCCTAAGATGGCAACCGCCCGCCCTCCCCAGTAACCGAACCCAATACACAGCAGCATGACGACAATCTGGAGGTAACGGCCCACGACGATCTGTCTATCAACGGCCATCTCGTGTCCCAGGGACCCTAGCAGGTCTCGGGTGAGGGCGCCGGAGGCAAGGGAGATGAAAAAGCTCGCTGTGGATACGATGGCCGCCAAGAGCGCCGCCATAATGAGGGCCTGCAACACGCCCCCCGTCTTGCTGACAAAGAGGAATGCCGCCTTGTCCAGGTCCTTGATAGCCGGCGCTGCTCCGGTTGCTACCAGATATACAGCACCATAGCCTACGAGGATCCAGACCAGGGAAGTTGCGCCATACGCAACCCCGCCGAGCCACCCCGCCAGCTTCAGATCCTTGTGGGACTTCACGGCGTACATCTTGGCCAGCATGGTGGGCTGTCCCATGACGCCGATAAAGAAGACTACAGCGAAGGTGATTACCAGTTGGAAAGGCATGGTCCCGGCCCCGTCCACGAAGCTTGCCCCGAAGTTGGGGGCGTTCATGATCGCGCTGAAATCACCGCCGGTAATGGAGAAGAAGGCGAAGATAACACCTAAGACGCCGATAAGCATGACCAATCCTTGAAAGGCGTCTGTCAGGATGCTTCCGGACATACCGGAGACCAGCATATAGGCCAGGGTGCTACCGAACATGATGACGACACCCCATTCCTCGGAAACGCCGAGCATCTGGTTCATGAGCTTCGCGCCCCCCTTGACCTGTGAAGAAAGGTAGGCAATGGCGGCCAGGCACAGCCCGATAGCGAGAATACCACGTACCGCCTGGCTCTGGAAGCGGACACGGGCGATATCAGGCAGCGTGGCCACATCGGTGACTTCCGCCATGGCGCGCATGCGCTTGCCGATGACCCAGTAGCCGTAGGCAAAACCTGGCCCGCAGGCTATGGTCATCCAGATGGAGGTGAAACCGAATTTGTAAACAAGTCCGGGGCCGCCGATAAATCCGAAGGCGCTCATGACGGCAGCCATGGAGGCGAGACCGACGACGAGGCCCCCGAACATCTTCGTACCGCCGAAGAACCCCTCTGCCGTCTTAGCGTATTTGTTTGCGTACCATCCGATGCCGATGGAAATGAGCATGAAGACAACTGTATATCCGATAATCAACGGAGTTGGTTGAATCAATTGTTCGTCCATTATTTTCCCTCCTTAGCGCAGTTTCTGGTGTATGGCGACTTCCTTCATAAACTCGTCCCACGTTTCATCGGGTAGAACGCTCTTATCGAAGAAGACCACGTAGGAAAGGGTTGAAGTCAGGAAGTTACCCAGCCAGAAGAACATCATGGCTCCGAAAAAACCGGGATGCATCCCCATGATGAAATCCAGCTTCTCGCCCTTCGTCATGTAGATCATCGTGAAGGCAATGGCCTGCGTGATTCCATTGAGCAGCACGGGCCACACGAGGACGGTCATGGATAGTTTCTGATTGAGCGCTGCTCCCATGAGATAGTACACGACAACCATTGCGGCACAGGCCAGAAGACCGAAGTAAATGAGCTGATTGTTCTTGCTCAGTGCGCCTTCCCAGCTCGCGTAAACGATAAAGGCCCAGAGCATCGCTGCAAGAACCATTAGAAAGTCTCTTGCTTTGTCACCAATAGAAATCATTGCTTTTTTTCCTCCTTCCATGATTTTTATTCAGTCTTTCAAGAACAAAGACATAATACTTAATTTGAGGACTGGAAGTTAAAACGATCATTCCTAATTCTTTCTTTCACCAGCCTTTTTCATTTCTTCAATATCTTTGACTACCCCTGATGCAGACCAATCTGACTCGCCTCTTTCAGCCTTTTTTTTCGGCTCTCCATTTCCGCCGCAGGCACTTAGGAATCCCACACTGACAAGAAATAGCAAAGTCAGCAGGTAGGCAAAAAAACGTCTCATCGCCATGCCTCCATTTTAATGCTAAAAATTTTTCCCGTCTTGCATAAAAATCTTGCACTTTTCAAATAAACCGCTATGCTTGTAGCAATTTTTTGAATGAGAAGCGAGAAAAATTATTATTTTTTTTCGTATGAGCTAACAACCTTATTTTAAATTTCTTGCATAAACCATCAGACTTTCAACGTTGATTGCTTCGTCTTTTATATTTGACGTAAAAATTGTCTCATTGGAAGGAGGTGAGTAAGGGTATCATTTTCTTGTTCTCTGTGAACTTCACATCTCAAACAGAAAGATACTAAGAGCTAAGAATGGAAAGGAGTATGATTTATGAAAAAACCCTTCAAGAAAGTAGCGGTGGTTGGTACCGGTATTTTGGGTACACAGATAGCGATGCTGGCCGCAAACGTTGGGTACAAAGTAAAGGTCTATGATCCCCGGGAAGGGGCCTTTGATCTTGCCTTCAAGAATCGCGTGGCTGAATTAAAAGCTAAGAAGATAACACCATTCATTCCCTGGGATAAATGGGAGAAGATCAGGAAAGCCGTCGTGCAGGTTACCGATCTCGGAGAAGCGGTAAAGGATGCCGATTTCGTCATTGAGGCTGCGCCGGAAAATGTGGAACTAAAAAACAAAGTGTTTAAGGAATTGGGTCGTCTTACACCCCAAGGCGCTATTCTGGCTACGAATAGTTCCTCAATCCCCGTATCAAGAATGGAAAAAAGCAGCGGGAGACCTGAAAGATGTTTGAATGTCCATTTCTACTTTCCCCTTCAGGGTACGAACATGGTGGATATCATGGGTGGAACGAAGACATTGCCCGCAGTTATGAAAAAGGGAAGAGAGTGGATTATCTCTATCGGTTGTATTCCTCTGACGGTGAACAAGGAAATCCTCGGATTCTGTTTCAACCGTGTATGGCGCGCCATCAAGCGCGAGGTTCTCTACATGTGGGGTAACGGTTTTGTAGACTTCCGCGATTCCGATCGGGGTTGGATGGTCTTTACCCGCATGAAGGAGGGTCCTTTTGCACTCATGGACAAGGTTGGACTCGATGTGATTTATGATATTGAAATGGTTTATTACAACGACTCGAAGGACCCGAAAGACAAGCCACCCGATAAACTATTGCAAATGGTGAAACGAGGTAACTTAGGAGTCAAGACCGGCAAGGGATTTTATACTTATCCCAATCCGGAATTTCTCCAGAAAGATTTTCTCAAGCCCAAGAAGTAGAGTACCATCATATACAGTTCCCGGAATTTCATATTTCATACTGTGAGACCAAGGGCAAAACAGGAAGATTTTGAATTCTGCACATTCTGAAGAGTAACGTCGAGAAAAAAATTGAAAAAGATTGATGGAGCAGCACGACCACGCGCTATTCAATCCATTGATCAGGGACAATTGAAGCTCTCCGCAGCAAGCTACGGGGAATGAGCGCGCTACCGAATTCAAGCGTAAGACTATACCGGTAGAAATGAAAGTAAACAAAACATGAGCTGATAGCGATTTATAACCAGAAACGATCTCAACGACGCCGGTTTTGTGAATCTCACTCTTAATTTCAATTTCTTGATGTTTAACAGACAGCGACACGATTCCTCTGCTTGACTGAATGGGATACACAAAAAAAATTTCCAAAGACGAGTCGATGTATCCTGCAATATGAGAAGTTACAAACAGCGGAAAAATATTTACAAAGAGGAGCTCCATGAAAGTACAAGATTTAATGGTACCCATTCGTGATTTTCTTAAACCTGATAGCACTCTCAGGGAGGCAGTCAATCTCCTCAAAACTGCAGCGCGGGGAGAACAAAGGGTGGGCGTTATGGGCCTGCCCGTCTTTGACAACAGTGGAAAGCTTGTTGGCATGCTGTCGATGACAGACATTCTCAGGGCGGTCTACCCATCATACATGTCCATGATGAATTTAGGTGACTTTGCCTGGGACGGGATGCTGGAATCTCTCGCAGCGCAGGCGAGAGATAAGAAAGTGGGAGAGTTCATGTCTCGAGATGTTGTTACCGTTAATGAGAATGAGCCTCTCATGGAGTGCGTGGACCTCATCCTGAAAAAGCGAGTCACGAGGATGCCTGTTCTGGATAAAGAAGGGAAAGTTGTCGGGATGGTCTACTTGCGGGATATCTTTTTTGCCATCACGAAGGCGATGCTTGGGGAAGATAATGGAGGTGTGAAATGATCCAGGAAGTTGCCGCTACGTCAGGCCAGATCTTGATGGGGCCAAAATTCTGGATCGCCACGGCTATTTTTCTTCTGGCGTATGGCCTTATTATTTGGGACAGAATACACAAGACCATCCTGGCGATTTTCGGCGCGGCCCTATTGATTGTTATTGGGATCGTGACACAGGAAGAGGCCTTCAGTTCCATGGATATCGGTGTCGACTGGAACGTGATATTTCTCCTTGTTAGCATGATGGTTATCATCAATATCATGAAACCGACCGGTGTATTCGAATACATTGCCATCAAGAGCGCCAAGGTGGCAAAGGGAGAGCCATTTATGATCATGGCGATCTTCTCCACGGTGACGGCGGTTGTGTCGGCCTTTCTGGATAACGTCACGACAGTCCTTCTCATCGCTCCCGTTACCTTGCTCATCTGCCAGGCCCTTGAGCTTGACGTCGTGCCCTTTCTCATCACAGAGGCCATCGCATCCAACATCGGAGGGACGGCCACCCTCATTGGAGACCCACCGAACATCATGATTGCCTCAAAGGCACAGTTGGACTTCATGTCGTTTGTGTACCATCTGACACCGGTCATCATAGTAGTATTAATCGCATACATCATCAGCATCAAGTTCATCTTCGGCAAGAAGATGGTTGTTAAAGAAGAGTTACGTCAACGTGTCATGGACATGGATGAGCGGGAGGCCATAAAAGACCCGGTGCTCCTGAGGAAATCCCTTGCGGTCCTTGCCGTAACTATGACAGGTTTTGTTGTCCACGGGATGCTACATCTGCAGCCCGCGACGATTGCCCTTTTCGGCGCGGGGCTCCTATTATTAGTCTCCGGGATTAAAGACCCACATCATGTTTTGGCGGAAGCGGAATGGAGTTCTCTGTTTTTCTTTATAGGTCTCTTTATCATCATTGGTGCTGTAGTAAAAGTAGGTCTCATTAAGTGGATGTCCATCAAGGTATTGGAACTAACTCATGGTAACCTGTTCGGCACCAGCATGATCGTCCTGTGGTTTTCTGCCTTCGCCTCGGCGTTCATTGACAATATCCCCTATGTCGCCACGATGAACCCGCTCATCATTGATATGGCAAAGCAGCTCTGGCCGAATCTCTCCGGGGTGGAGCTTCTCCACCACCCGGACCTGATGCCCATGTGGTGGTCATTGGCCCTGGGCGCCTGTCTTGGGGGGAACGGGACTGCTATCGGGGCATCCGCCAATGTCATTGTTGTCGGGATGGCTGAGAAGATGGGGAAACCCATATCATTCAGGAAGTTCATGCTCTACGGCATGCCGCTCATGATAGAGTCTGTCATCATCTGCATGATCTACGTTTGGCTGCGGTATTATATACTCAAAGTATGAAATACACAGTAATGTATGTAAAATAATCTCATCCGATGATTTCTAAAATAGCCTTGTCAGTCAACGAAACAAATTTGATTCATAAATGATTACCGTATGAAAGAATGTAAATATTGGGCCGTGAGTAAGAAGCTCTTTAGGAAAATATTCGCTTCTTTCTTAAACGGAGAGACAAACTGTTCATAGACTCAATGTTTCACCCCAGAATGAATGGAACAGTCCGGTGATCAGATATGTTTTTTTGTACGTGAACTAAATGAGCTCTTCCATTATAGAGAAATAACAGCGAAAACAGGTGCAACATGAAATGGAAAAGCGCAGATTTGCGCATATGCATTAATTTCATAAGCGCGATCATTCTGCTTGTTGGTCTGGGTACGGCCATATTCATTTATCAGACAGCCGATAGTGATTCGAGCGGCGTACTGGGTTACCAAATAATAGGCGGCACTATTTATCCGATTATGCCGGAAAATACGAAGATCTATAGACATGATCTGGAAGTCTATGGCGGAAAGGCAGCAGTGCTTGCGGATGAGTTCCGGCGTTGGTTTATCGGGTTATGGCATGGGAAATCATTTGCATTCACGATAGCCGTAATTACTATTTTTGCATCCTTTGCCGGTTTCTTTACTGCCGGGCATCTGCCATCACCCTCAGAGTCTGGTGCCGGCGCTGAAAACAATCGGGACGGAACCAGCTAAGTACATTATTTCATCATTAAGGTGTCATATCGACCTCTTCGGTTTACTCAGGGTAAACTCTGGGAGATATCTTTTTAATGTTTTTCAAAGCCGACGAGAAAAATTATATAATGATTATGGCCATTGAGATGATTACTGTGAGGCTGAAAAACTAAAAGAAGGAGATTACACTTATGAAGATGAAATCGAGAAGAAGGGATTTTATCATCACGCGAGAAATTGTAGCCGTTATTCTGGCTTCTATCATTATCATCCCGGCTATGGGCCAAAATATCACCATGGCGCAGGAACAGAAATCGATTCAGCTCTCCAAGCCGCAAATCGCCGGCAATCCGCTGATGGAGGTTCTGGCAAAGAGAAGTTCTTCTCGTGAATTCAGCTCGGAACCCTTGCCGGAGAACATTCTTTCAAATATGCTCTGGGCTGCGTCCGGAATCAATCGTCCTGATTCTGGTAAACGGACAGCACCTACTGCAATGAATAAACAGGAAATTGACATTTATGTTGCCACCGAAAGCGGTCTTTACCTCTATGACGCGAAATCACACACGTTGAAAATTATCGCCGCAGGAGACCTCAGAGGACTGACCGGCAAGCAAGACTATGTCAGGGAAGCTGCAGTCAATCTTATATATGTGGCTGATTACTCCAGAATGGGTTCCGCTTCAGATCAAGAACTGTACGCTGCCGCGGACACAGGGTTCATAAGTGAAAATGTGTATCTTTATTGCGCCTCCGCCGGATTGGCAACAGTCGTACGCGCATACATAGATAAACCGCTGCTCTCAAAAGTCATGAAGTTAAAAGCGGATCAGAAAATTATTCTCGCACAGTCGGTCGGATATCCCAAGCGCGGCCGATAAGGCCTTCTTGCTCCATACGCGCCGGCGGACTTATTTTTCTGAAGAAAGAAATGAAACATTCCGAAAATAAGGAGGATCGCTATGAATATAGAATGGTATGGTCATGCAGCTTTTAAAATAACAACTGAAAATGGGACAAGGATAATCATCGATCCTTATCAATCAGGATTTTCAGATGGCGCCTTATCCTATGGTACAATCGACGACGAAGCCGACATTGTCATTACAAGCCACGATCACGGAGACCACAACTACACAAAAAGTATTCGGGGAAAATATGATCACATAAAAAAGCAAGGCAGCTACGAGATCAAAGGCGTGAAGATAGAGACGCTTCCAACTTTCCATGATACTGCCTCGGGGAAAGAAAGGGGAGATAACCTGCTCTCGGTTATTTCAGCAGACGGAATAACGCTGTTACACCTGGGAGATCTCGGGCATGACCTTGACCCGGAGACATTGAGGAAAATAGGCAAAGTGGATGTACTGCTCTTGCCCGTGGGGGGTTTTTACACGATTGATGCGCAGGCAGCCACAAAGGTCATGAATAACATCAGACCATCTATCACCATACCCATGCACTACAAGACAGATAAATGTGGCTTCCCGATTACTACTGTTGCTGAATTTACGCGGGGCAAGAAAAATGTTCGGGTTCTGCCAAAATCGGAATTTAAGATCACGGCGGAGACTCTCCCTAAAGAACCAGAGATCATTGTCCTGCAGCATGCGCTATGAATAGGGTTCTTGCTGCCGGTTTATCGAAGAACATTCGACCTCTATTTTCACGGTGTTCGATTTCCATCGATTCAAGAACGTAAATCTGGAAAAGGAGAAAATGTATGGGAATCAAAACAAGCAAGGAGTATCTGGAAAGCCTGAAGAAGTTGAAACCCGAGGTGTACATCGGGGGCGAAAGGATCGATGACGTCGTCAACAGCAACTATTTTAAAATTTCCCTCGAGGAGATGTGCAAATTTTACGATTGGGCAAATGATCCGGAGAAAGAGAAGGATTTTGTGTTCTGGTCGCCTATTGTTGATGAGAAGGTAAGTTTCTGGACGCATCTGCGCCGGACCCCTGAAGAAGTACGGAAGATAATCGAAACATTAAAGAAAAATAACGCCCGTCATTTTTGCTCAATGTGCATGATTACGGGTCTGAACGTCCTGTGGGCGGTCACGTACGATATCGACCAGGCGAGAGGCACTAACTATCACGAACGGCTGAAAAACTTTTTTAGGGAACTGCAGAAAAACGACCTCCGCTACTGCATGGGCGTCATGGATCCCAAAGGGGATCGATCCCTGCCACCGAGCCGCCAGGCGGACCCGGATCTCTATCTGCGGATGGTCGATAAAAACAAGGATGGGATCATCGTAAACGGCGCCAAGATGCACACCTCCAACGCCCCGATCACCCACTACATTTTTACCTGCCCCTCGGGCGTGCTCCAGGAAGCCGATAAAGACTACGCCCTATCCTTCGCCATTCCGATAGATACGAAGGGACTCAAATTTATTACGAGACCGGCTCCTGGCCCTCTGGAACCGAAGGAGATGGAAAGCCCGGCCAGTTCGCACATCGGGTTTGTCGAATGCCTATCCGTCTTCGATCATGTTTTCATTCCATGGGAACGTGTCTTTATGTGCGGAGAATGGGAATTTACGGAAAACCTGATTCGCTACTTTTCTCCTTACGTGAGAATCTGCAAAGGGGCCTGCACTTCAGCCAGAACTGATATTTTGGCGGGAACGGCGGCGCTCGTTGCCCATTATAACGGTGTGGGCAAAGCCGGCCATATCAGAAGCAAAATCACCGATATGATGATCTCTTCGGAAATCGGTTGGGGCTGCGCCCTCGGAGCCGTGGCGAATTCCGTCATGCATCCAAGCGGAATCCCGATTCCGGACGTGTCCATTTCTAATGCCGGGCTCTACCACTCGCGCCTTCGTTTCATCGAGTTTCTCGGCACCCTCCAGGAAATCGCCGGCGGGATCGTCACAACCATGCCGGGTGAGACGGAATACAGGAACGAGGAAACGAGGAAATACATCGAAAAATATTTCAAGGGGCGGAGTGACATCCCCACCGAAGATCGTCTGAGGCTGCTGTATTTCATCCAGGACCTGACGGCATCGCGCTTCGGCGGCTATCTCATGGCGAGCGCCATTTGTGCCGGAGGGACGCCGGAAACGAACCGCGTGGAAGTCGCCCGCAGCTATGACCTCCAGGAGAAGGTCAACAACGTCAAAGCGCTCTGCAACATAAAATAACCGGTCTGAAATGAAGAAAGAAGATTATGATATTTAAAAGAAACGAAATGATCGAACTGCTGCAGAACGCAAAAAATATCGGCACATGAATTCATAAAATAAAGTACTTTCTGAAATAGCGATTTCTCAAGTGTTCCGATAGACGCAACATTTCTTCACGAAATCGATAGATAACGTTTTTTTCAAATCAGACAATTTTTTAATTCATTACGCTTGACACAGATAATTGTCTGGTATTTCATGGAATAAAATAACTGTTGGGTATCGTTTGCAACGATAGATAGTGATTCAATATCATGACGGATAAGCCCAGACAGCCGAGGAAACTCCATCACATCGTTAGAGACTTTGGGCGTTTAACCTGGTGCGCAATTGGGGCAGCGACAGGTATCGGCTTGGCGCTTTGGTTTGTCAGAGGACCTTCATCGCCTTTTTTACTCGCCTCGCTCGGTGGCTCCAGTGTATTTCTCTTTGGCCTTACCCGTGCTGCTGCAGCTCAGCCGCGCGCTTTGTTTGGTGGGCATTTGGGCAGTGCTCTTATAGGTATTCTTTGTTTTCAGTCATTTGGAGATGCGCTTTGGGTTTACATGCTTGCAATGGTTCTAACTCTCATCTATATGCTTGCCACAAAGACCGTGCATCCACCAGCCGGAGCTAATCCTCTCATCATGATTCACGAGCATGCAGGATTCTTCGGCCTTTGGCAACCGGTTGGTCTTGGTATCATCATCCTCGCCTTGGTAGCTGTGGTCTGGAGCCGTCTCTTGCCAGGCATGAATCACTACCCTACAAACTGGTTTGAAAAGTCACCGCCTTCTATTCTTTGGGGCGGCTGGAGCAAATAGAGATTCACAACACATCTTGTGATTTGTTCCTGGTTGATATATAAAAGCAGCATCGAATCTTAAACTAAGGGGACAAGCCGATGAAATATGCATTATTGCGAATTATCCTGATCTCTTTGCTGGTTGCCTTGTTCATTCCTCTCCCATGCCTGGCAGCCGATGAACAGGTTTTCACGAGCCCCACCATCGGAGCGAAGTTTGTCCTCATCCCGGCGGGGACTTTCAAGAGGGGGTCACCTGACAATGAACCGGAGCGGTCGAGTAATGAGAAGCAGTACAAGATCAAGATCAGCAAACCATTTTATATGCAGACCACGGAGGTTACCCAGGGACAATGGAAAAAGGTCATGGGGAACAATCCTTCAGAGTTTAAGAACTGCGGCGATGATTGTCCTGTGGAGCAGGTCTCCTGGAACGATGCCCAGGACTTTATCCGGAAGCTCAACCAGACGGAGGGGACAGACAAGTATAGACTGCCCACAGAGGCGGAATGGGAGTACGCGGCCCGGGCTGGGACGACAACACCCTTCTATACGGGAAACTGTCTTTCCACGGATCAGGCGAACTATAATGGCAATTACCCTCTTACCGGCTGTCCAAAGGGACAATACAGAGAGAAGACGGTTCGTGTCGGAAGTTTTGCCCCCAACGCATGGGGTCTCTACGACATGTACGGCAACGTATGGGAATGGTGCCAGGACTGGTTTGACGACTATTCCTGGAGGAGCCGGCTGTCGGATCCTTCCGGCCCTTCATCGGGCACGAACAGGGTAATGCGGGGCGGCTGCTGGAGCGACGGCGCCAAGTACAGCCGTTCAGCTCATCGTCTAAACTCTACACCGGCCAGCATGACCCGCTACATCGGATTCCGCCTTGTTCGCCGAGCCGGCCAATAGCCCGGAAAGTGGCCTGGAGGGAGATTCAGAATAAAATTTTCATGCCGACTGCGGCCTCTTGTAATTTGTTCTTTTGTGGGCCATGATAAAATCGTAGAGGTCGTCGTTGGTTTTCGGAGGAACTATTTCTTTTGCTTTCTTATTCAGGTGAATAGCTCCGGTCGCACAGGTCGGAACACACACCCCGCATCCGATACACCTTGCCGGATCGACTTTGGATTTTTGTTCTTTAGCGTCTAATTTTGCCGCTTCCATCTGACAGCGTTCCACGCACATACCACAGCCGACACATTCATCAGGATCGATCTCTGCTCTGTAGTTACTGGCAACGAAATCTGCGGGACGAGGAACTGATTTCAATAGGAGGAGTATGCCGCAGCAGCAGCGGCAGCAGGAACAGATAAATTCCGGCTGTTGGGCATTCGATGGCTGTAATACCAGGCCTTCCGCTTCCGATTGCAGCAGATATCCCAGGGCTTCCTGTTTTGTAATCTCTTTTCCCCAACCGGTTCTTGCGGCCTGCTGCGCAAATTCGTTTAATGCGATGCATACATGTTGGCGGGTTGTCTTAGTACACGGTTTTTTTGCCATAGCCATGCCTTTCCGGCAAAGACACTCCCCTATTACAATTGGTCCTTCAGTCTTCTCCATAATAGAGCGCATTTCGTCATAGGTCGCAATATTATGTTCGGGAGTAATACTCTCCTCAATGGGAATAACACGCATCTGCGGAACTGCTGTTGACAGGTATTGGAACCCATACGCTTTTCGGGAATATTTGAAAGTATTTCTTGCCATTTCCGGCGTATACCGGTTGAACTGCATCTCATACATGCCAACGATAAAATTCATGGCTGCATAGTGGTCACTCCCATTTCTTTGAACCCAGAGGATGCCACCTTTTCGATTCATCTCGGCCAATTTTTGTTTCAGTTGTTCTCTGGTTATTTGGCTCTGATCCATTCTGGCATAAATTGCATCCAGTGGCTCTAATTGGTAACCCATCTTCAAAACGATGGCCGCCTCCTCTTCAGTAAATATCAATTTGAGGATATTGATCTCTTCTCCTGATTCTGTCGCAGGAAATCCGACGGGCAGAGAATCCAAATGTTCTTGAAGCGCGCGATAGATGTCTCGTTTTGGTTCCATGTCATCTCCTCTCCTGGATTAGCACTGCCTCTTCCCATGCCTTGAAGGAAAATATGAAAGCATAACCGTCCCTCCGACCGATGCCGGAGACGGGAAGTGACAGTCAAATTTGTGAAGAGATGTCACATTTCCGGCCAATATTCAATCTCAATTTATGTCAGATAAATATTACTCCGTTTCAGAAATTACAGGGACGACTGGCAAATGAGAACAGTAGCGCGATGGAATAAAATGTCATGAGTCTCTCTCAAAATGTGGTAAAAGCAGTCAGGATGGGTTATATGATTAAAATGTTAGATCGGCAATGAATGAGAAGAGAGGATACAATTATGCCAGACACAAGGGCTGCGGAAACGAAGACGAAAAGTCAGGAAAGGTGCCTGGAGATTTTCCTGCAAGCGGTCCCTTCAAAACTTCAGGTGAGCGGGGGCAGGGAAATTACATTTACCCGGGCGATGCTCTCGATGGTGAATACCGGCCATGCGGCATTGGTCGGTATTGTTCCGCATGCCACGTTTGCGCAAGAACGCGGCATAGTTCATGATGCCACTGAGGCCCTCTCCAGGTCGAAAATCGTGGAATCCATACAGCCCGGAGAGACAGTCAAATGGGACGTATATGACCTGTTGCTTGTTGCGCACCCGGGTGTGGCCAGCAAGGTTCACCTCTGGGGTTACAAGGCGGTACTTGACTGGTGGTTCGATTTTGTCGCCTGGGCTGAATACCGCACTCCGGATGTCGCCATGCCGCGGCAAACACCAAAGCATCAATGGAAGCTGCGCTGGAGCCCCGCGAAGTCCCAAGCGGATGAGATCGATCTAGCTCTGGAAGTCGTGAAGGACTGATCCCTCCATAGATATTCGCAATGTTTGCCTTATCGACATTCTTGGGACACGGATTACGGCTGAGGCCGCACAATTGATAACCGAAGTTTTCTTGTTTAAAATATGGTACAAGGATCGGGGAAACAAACTATGTGTAACCTTATCCTTGGGATTAAGCTGTCAAATATAGCTTTGGCTGTGTAGATGATGCCACGGTATGGGAGTGAAAAAAAGTGGATCAGGAGAAACAAATCCGTCAACTGGAACCGCGCGACAGATCCCGAATCGAAGAGATGGTTGTTTCATCGGGCAATTTCAATGATGTCGAAATAGAGACTGCGCTGGAACTGGTTGATGAGGCCATTAAAGAAGGAGATGCGAGCGGCTATATCTTTGCCGTCCTTGAATACGGAAAGAGCAATCCCATGTTACAGGGCTTCGCCTGTTACGGTCCGATTCCCCTGACGCAGGGCGTATATGATTTGTACTGGATCGTAGTCGATCCAGCGGCCGAGAAGAAGGGGAATGGACGCTATCTCTTGAAATATGTCGAACATGAAGTCATAAAGCAAGGCGGGCGCATGCTCCTCATTGAGACGTCATCACAGGAATCTTACGGCGCAACCATACGGTTTTACGAGAGGAACGGTTACCAACTGGCGGCGCGTATCAAGGATTTTTACCGAATCGGTGATGATAAGCTGGTGTTCTCGAAAGTACTGATGTGAATTCGGTAGCGAGCGCATTCCCCGTAGCTTGCTGCGGGGTAAGCGAGCGAATGCCGAACGATACTGTTCCTTAAGAATCGAAGATTCTCCGCAGCTTGCTGCGGAGAGCTTCAATGCAGTCAAACTAATTGAAACGTTTGCATAATTACCCATCGGTCATCGCGAGGAGCATAAGCGACGTGGCGATCTATTGAAATATTAATAGGTTATGAGATTGCTTCGCTATGCTCGCAATGACTGAATGAGAGTTGTGCAAAGCTTTCTAATTATCTACATCGGAACTCTCGAATCTTTTTTACAACTAAATAGGAAAAAAGGCTAAAATTTAAACTATGGAAAATAGACTTATCCCTTCAGTTGAAGCGCCGCCGAAAAAGTTAGAACCGGCGTGGTGGTTCGTGTTTATGTCCGACAAGATGATGGTTGCAGAGGCAGGAGAAAAAATCTCTGTCCCGTGTTTCACAAATCCGGCCGAGATCGGGTTAGAACCGATCAGGGAATGGTATCTTGGGACCCTTGCCGGGCGCCACTGCTATTGTGCTGAGATTTCCGAGACCGCTTCGGTTCCCGAAAAAATGGCTCTTCGCGGGTTAAGGTATCTTTACGGACGCCTTGAAGAATTCCTCCACAGGATAGCAATGAAAGCGGTGCATATTATTGATTGGGACAGGACCACAAGATATTGCGGGTACTGCGGAATGGAAACGATTCGTGCAAGGGGCATGATCGCCAAAGAGTGCCCGTGTTGCGAATTATTGATTTTCCCCCGCATCTCTCCTGCAGTCATCGTTCTTGTAGAAAGGGAGAACAGGGTGCTTCTGGCACGGGTTAAACGATTCACTTCAGAGCTGTACAGCGTCCTGGCGGGTTTTGTCGAACCGGGCGAAACGCTCGAAGAAGCGGTACAACGCGAGATAGAAGAAGAGGTGGGTATCAAGGTCAAGAATATCCGTTATTTCGGAAGCCAGCCCTGGCCTTTTCCTGATTCCCTGATGATAGGTTTCAACGCAGAATATGAGAGCGGCGAGATCAAGATTGACGAGGCGGAGATCGCTGATGCAGGCTGGTTTGATCCTGAAAGGCTCCCGACCATACCCGGCAAGATAAGTATTGCCCGAGAGCTGATAGACTGGTTCGTAGAAACGAGGTCAAAAGAAAAAGGGATAGCGCCGCAAAAGGAAAGAATCTATAATCCCAATGAGTAATGTGAAGAGGCATTTTCCTGACAAAAAATAGCAGCATTCTCCTTTAAGAATATGGTATGATAAGTACCATAGTTTGACCAATGATACTGATAGAAGATGACACATGAAAACTGCTATTAAGGCCGCCTTATTATCAGGCTTTGTGTTTCCCGGCTTGGGTCAGATTTATCTTAAGAGGTACAAGCGGGGTCTCACAATGATGATACTTGTGCTATTGGCGCTCGGCATAATTATCCGAACCGTAATTGTCAGCGCCATGGAAAGTCTTAAGGCAATAGAGAGTGGAGGCGGAATCGCTGACATGCAGACAATCTCTAATCTCGCCAGGATTGATTCCGTACATAGTGGGATTAATCTTAACTTTATCCTATTATTTGTTTTATGCTGCTGGCTCTTTTCTGTGGTAGACGCCTATAAAATAGCAAAAAGAGGCCTTCCTGGCATGGGCGATGAAAAAGAGCTCCCGGCGAAACCTGACCAATAGAGTCAGTTAAATGAGCAGTTAACGGCGTCTTCCTGAAGGTATACAGGAAGGCAGGCTTGCACAGATAAACCTTCTCAACCAATATTTTTTGTAAGAGGAAAATTTCAAGGAGTATGTAAAATGTTACCCATCGCAACATCCGAAACCTATCAGGATGGCCAGATTATTTTTGAGGAAGGGAGTCATGGTGATTGGATATATGCTATTGAATCCGGTGCTGTGGAACTTTCCAAGGCAGTTAAAGGAGGAAGGGCCGTCATCGTGGTATTACAGTCCGGAGATGTCTTCGGGGAAATAGCTTTTCTTGCCCGTATTCCCAGAACTGCCACAGCACGGGCAGTGGGAGAAACAACGGTCGGGCTCATCGACCGCGCTTTTTTAGATCCAGAATACAACAAGCTGTCACAATATTTTCAGGTAATCTTAAGAACACTCTCCCTGAGGCTTAAAAGGGCAACAGAACTACTCGTAGAAAACAATATTTACAAAGTTGACTCCTGATATTCCGCAAAGCAGAATAAAAGGCCTACCGACTGTCGAACACTTCCTAAATCATGGCGGCCACAAGGCTGCGGCCATATTAAATTGCCAGAGAGCAATCAAGCAGCTTAATTTGGACCTCAAATTCAGGGGGACGCAAGATACAAAAAAAATGAAGGGAAAACAGAAATTCACCTTTCCGCAAACGCCATCCACAGAGGTTCCAGAGGATAAGTTGACCGACCTTAAGAGGCTGAATTAATGAACTGGCAAGCTCTCTTCAATGTCAAGTGCTGCGTTTTAATCATGATACCGCTGCTCCAGTTCGTCATTAGCCCTGCCTTCGCTGAAGTAAAGACCTTTGAAAAGAAATACACCTATCGGGCGAGTGAACTGGACAACGAAGCATCCTCAAAGGTCATTGGCCGTGCGCACGCAGAAGGGCTTCTCTACAGGGATCTGGGGAATTATCTCTTTGAGCATACAGATGCAAAGTTGTTTGTCCTCGGCCCAAAAGAGATCCGAACTATGGTGTCAGCGCTGGTCCCGGTGGAGACGGTTTCAGAAAGTAAGGATGGAAAATCTTTTTCCTTCAGTGCGAAGATAGCAATTGATCCACCGGCCCTTGTGAGGGCTCTGAATTCACTCCGCAAGGATTCTCAAAGGAGCAAGGACCTGGTGGAGATCGGAAGAGAGCTGGAAACGGCGCTTATCAAGATCGACGATCTGCGAAAGAAACTCTCATCCAAAGGCGCCGATGCGTCGGGGGGAAAACAATATCGCCGCGCTGTCGATGATCTCATTGCCTGGAACTTATGCCTCGAGGGATACAGGCTCCTCATCTCGGATAAAGAGCGGGAAGCAGCAGAGGCCTTCACGAAGGCCATTGAACTTCAGAAAGAAGAAAGGTTCTTCTACCTTTGCCGGGAGAGGATCTTTGAGAAAATAGGCGACTACCAAAAAGCCAAGGGGGATTTATACAGGCTCATTGAACTGAGCCCCCGGGACGAGGCCCTGTACCTCAAACGCGCCGCTCTCGAGGAGAAAATGGGAGATATCGATAAGGCACTGGAGGATTGCACGAGGGCTGTTGAAATCAACGCCGGATCTTCCGAGGCCTACTATCAACGGGGAAGGATCTATGAGAAAACCGGCAACCTTCCCCTTGCCATTAATGATTATCACCGTGCTGTCGAAAAGAATGGGAAACATCCGCAAGCAAAAGCCAGCCTTGACCAGGCTTACCAAAAACTGGGAAAGAGAGATACGCCCAAAGAGTACTATGACAGCCTCATCACACATAATCCGAAGCAGGTGAGCGCCTATTATGGCCGCGGCGTGTCTGAGTGGGCGGCCGGCCGCTATGAGAAGGCCATCAAGGACTACGACGTCATTCTGGAAATGAATGCACGGGATGAAAGGGTATATCTGCTCCGGTCGATTGCTTACGGTCATCTGGGTAATCATAAAAAAGCGTTAAGCGATTACCAGAAGGCCTTAGAGATTAACCCGAGTCAAATCCTGGACTACGGTTCCCTCGCGAAGTTTTACGGAGATGGAGAAAACTATGCGAGGGCCGTTCGCGAATTCAGGAAGATAAAGGAGATGAAACCCGCCGATGCTACGGGCTACCTCTACCGTGGGATAGCCTTCTGGGAATTGGGCGAGTATGAAAGGGCAATCGAGGATTTCAACAAGGTCATGCAACTGGTCCCGAAAGACACGAAGCCCTATCTCTATCGGGGTATTGCCTACGGGAAACTGGGGAACTTTGCACAGACAGTCGAGTATTGCAGTATGGCCATCGCCATTAATCGGAAGGAGGCCATGGCTTACTACATCCGCGCACGGGCGTACGAGGAACTATGGGCCTTTGATGAATCCCTCCAGGACATGATATCCGCAGCATGGCTGGGACTCAAAACGGCACAGGATTATCTGGCGCGCGAGGGATTTAAAAGGTGAAGCCGCAATATTGCATTAATCCATCTGCCTGTAGTTCTTGCTATGCGTCGCCTGAAAACAAATTTATTCCCAATGTAGAGCACTGTCTTATTAAGAGCTTTGCATAATGCAAACGGTCATTGCGAGCGAAGCGAAGCAATCTCATAATCCAGTAATATTTGATGAGATCGCCACGTCGGTTCCCTCCTCGCGATGACCCGTGGATAATTATGCAAAGGTTTATTATTGGAGGTTCTGTTCCGACCCTCTGCCGCCGCTAATGGTCTCGATAATTTCCCGTCCGTAGAGTCTTATCTTTTCAGGAGAAAGTATCTCTGTCTTCCTCAGCATTTCCATGGAGGATGCCTCGGATCTTGCCAAGTCAAGCAGGGCCTGATCGGGCAATATCCTGAAGCGTGCCATGTTTGTCTTCTTTGCCTTCTGGAAACGCCAGCGGTAGAGGTTCAGCAAATGATGCTTCTGGTGCGCTGAAAGGGAGTCGTACCCCTTGATACCTTTGCATGCCTGAGGATTGAATAATTTTTCGCTCCACGTTACAGCGGCGATCTTGTCAAAAGCCCTTGCCGCTTTTCTCTTGAGCGCTCTCAACTGGATCTCAGACTCAAGCCTCCGATACAGGGCCGTGAGGTGCGCTGTGTCCTCTACAGCATAGTGTATCTGTTCTTCCGTAAGGGGGCGGGTTTCCCACTTGGAACGCTGCATTTTCTTGTCTTTCTTGAGTTCCATGCCGAGATACTGGCTTATCAATGTCGAGAGAGAAAGATTGTGACAACCCAGGATGGATGCTGCCTGATGTGTGTCAAAAATATTCTTGAATTCGAAACCGTAGTCCCTTTTTAGGAGCCGGATATCGTTATCACCGGCGTGCATGATTTTGAGGAAAGCAGGATCTTTGAAAATCGTTCCCAAGAAGAAAAAATCAAGGCTGCCCAGAGGGTCGAAGAGGTAAGTCCTTCCACCCGCATCTATCTGAATTAAACAGAGGACTTCGCGAAAATATCTGAAGGAATCATACTCTGTATCAACACAGATAATGGATGCATTGCCGATATCTTCTTTTGCCTCATCCATTCTTGCTTGTGTATCGATCCAGACCCATTGGTTATTCATGTCAATGCTTCCCTGCGTGTTAGTTGCTCCCTATCTTAAAACAACTATTAACTGAAGGGAGGCTCAACCACGAATTGCCGAGAATGTCAAGCTAATTCACTTTTCCAATTGACAAGGCAAATTGCTTTGGCTTATAGTGCGCCTTCTAAAAAACGGGCTCCTGTTCTCTCCTGGGAGTAGATGTGACTTAAACGGCAGCAGAAGCAGAATCCCCCGGTTAGGAGAACTAAATGAAGTATACCAAATCAAATTTAACGCGTGGCTACGCCAATAAGATTCTCACTATCGATCTTCATACTGGTGCGATAGATGCGAAAGGCCTTGATTCACGTGCGAGGGATTACTTCGTCGGGGGGAGAGCCCTGGGCTTATATCTACTCTACAGGCGAATAAACCCGAACACGAGCCCCTACGCTCCGGAGAATCCATTGATCTTTTCCCCGGGGCCACTGGCAGGTGTCCCCAATTTCCCCGGTACGAGCAAATGCATGGCGCTCTCCCTGTCTCCCCACACGGGAATCCCCGGGGTATCGAATTTCGGCGGACATTTCGGGGCCAACATGAAATTCGCCGGGTTTGACGTAATTGAGATCACGGGCAAATCGGAAAAAGACGTTTTTATTGTCATCGATGCGTTTAAGAATGAAGTAACGATTATTGAAGCGCCGAAGATAGAACACGTCTTTGAGCTGGAGAAATTCATTGCCGATAAATTCACACAAGAAGGCTATGACAAAAAGAACATGGCCTTTGTTACAACCGGCATAGGCGCGGCAAGTACGACATATGGATGTATCAACAGCCATTATTATGACCCTACGAAGACGACTAACGGCCAGAAGGGGTTTTTCAGGACGAAACAGGCAGGAAGAACCGGCCTTGGCTCGGTGATGGTCGATAAAAAAATACGGTCCGTCATCGTCATTGCGGAATATCCGCATGGCGAAAATCCGTATGGCGCAGCAGACTGGGAGAAGGCGAAAAGAGCGGGGTCGAAGCTTTCCAAGGTTGTGAGGGAGGTTGATCCGGTATCCTTGAAAATGTACCGCAAAGGAAGTGCGGGGCTCATCAGTTTCATGAATAAAGAAAATTACAGGTCTCTGCCGGTCAAGAACTACCAGTATGGTTCCGATCCCAGAGCGGAACAGATCAGCGGTAAATTTTACGCGGAAAACCTCTTTGATCATAGAGGGATGGACGGGTGTTACCCCGGCTGCTCTCTGCGGTGCACCAAGGGAGGCTGGGTTACCATATCGGTGGGTGATCAAGAAGGCAGGAAGGTCTGGGTCGATGGGCCTGAGTATGAGACAGCGTGCGGTTTCGGATCGAATTTAGGCATATGGAATGCAGAGGTCGTCATGGAAGCCAACTGGCATTGCGATAACTATGGGATCGATACCATAACTGCCGCTGTTATTATCGGCTTTTTGATGGAGTGCTTCCAGAGGGGTTATCTCACGAAGGACGATACGGGCGGTTTGGAACTTACATGGGGAAATGAAAAAGCGATGCTCAGTTTCCTGCACCAGATTAGCAATCGGGAAACAGAGTGTGCCGGGGAAGCGGGAAAAGGGATGCGGAGCGTGCTGGACTGGGTTTCCCGCAGGTGCGTTGAACGAACGGGTCTCGAAAATCCCAAGAAGGAACTCATGAAATTTGCCATGCAGGTTAAGGGCCTTCCATTTTCTCTTTACAGGACGCACAGGTCTCTGTGCATGCAGGCGTCATATGCGGCAGCCAGTGATATAGGGGCGCATCACGCCGCGGCATGGCTGATTAAAGCAGATCTCCTCGGTGCTTTTCCTTCTTTCAAAGACAAGGCTAACGCCCTTATTACCTATCCCAGGGTTCGTCTCGGCAATGACAACCTGGGTCTCTGCAAACTTCCCTGGGTGGATGTCTTCAATCCGGATTCGGAAAAAGTAAAAGATGGAGACAAGTATATTAACCCTGCATCCCAGGAGATGTATGCGGAGTTCTATAACGGAATGCTGGGAACGAATCTCACCTGGGAGAAGATCTACGAGCGGACAGACAGGGACATAAATCTGCAGAGGGTCATGAATGCCATGATCTTCGGTGAAAAAACGGGCGAGCATGACTGGGTGCCTGACCGGGCAATAGGGCCTACAGATGATGATCTCTATGATGCCGAGAAGGATTTCCACGATGCGGAAGTAAGCAAAATATTGGGGAAGCCTCTCGAAGACGTAG